>Ga0193700_1000074_pt1 | contig 18434 bp, 20 predicted proteins | sample U3s1metaG_FD_143057 | JGI IMG/M metagenome (GOLD analysis project Ga0193700, IMG submission 143057) | Soil microbial communities from a riparian zone of the East river system, Colorado, United States - U3s1 | ecosystem: Environmental > Terrestrial > Soil > Riparian zone | place: USA: East River... | reverse complement strand
ATTCTGAATGTTATTATTTCTTTCTATAACGCAAATTGAATGTGGCGCAACATACTGGATGCTACATTAATATAACATATATTATCTCTTTTGCACATCAAGCTCGAAGGCTAACCAGAGCTTATTGAATATTAACTCTTTTATTATCCCACGATTAAAGACAACATATTAGTTGTGGCTGAGGAGATATCATTTACTGGTGGGTCGCAAAACTGCTGCGTATGTTTCATCGATATAGTGGACTCTACTAGGATTACTACAATTGAAATAACACATCCACAAAAAATCAAATTATATTATTCAGTATTTATAAACACAATGGCAGCTATAGCAAGAGACCTTGACGCAACAGTAATCAAAAATACAGGAGATAGTTTGATATACTATTTTCCAAAGACTGCGGATTTCTCTAATGAATCTGCTTTTAAAAGTGTTTTTGAATGCGGTCTTACAATGATATCAGTCAATCCAATCATAAATGCAAGGTTACAAAATGAAGAAGGATTGCCAAATCTCTCGTATAGGATTAGTGCTGACTATGGCAGAGTTGAAGTGGCCAGATCATTAACATCTACAAGTGAAGATTTGTTTGGCCCAACAGTCAATCTATGTGCAAAAATAAACTCTAAGTCACAGCCAAATGGGATGGTAATAGGTAACAATCTATATCAAGTTACAAAGGATAGATTTGATGATGATTATCATTTTAGCAAGATAGATGAATATTCCATAGATAAAACTGACAATCAATATTCTGTATATTCTGTAGTGAGCAAAGACAAAAGTAGTAATGAGAAGAAGTTAAAGCTGTATAAGAATATCTTATGAAACATTACCAATATCTTTTACATTGTATCTGTAAGATCATTTAACTCTTTGAGGTATTATTTTTATGTATCAGATGATCAAATAGATCTTGATATAATTTTGTCCAACTTCTACTCATTGTTTGTTGGTTGACTTTTTTATTTCTAATTTGGCTAAAAAGAGATCTATCTTTCTTTCATACTTTTGTATTCAGATTGTTTTCAAATCAGTTCTTAACAAGTTGTCCAGCATCTCTTCTACCTTTCCTGGTTCTTCGAAAAGATATGTTCATACTGAAACATGTATATCTACGTGGCTGACCAACCCTAATAATGAAACCGGCTAAGGTTAGTGATGAGAGTGGAATGACTTTTGGATAAAGGATTATGCTTTCAAGTAACAATCTACTTCTGGAGGATCAGGATGGGCTTTGGCACTATGCATAATAGGACGAATACATACTCTAATATAATATGGGCCATCTGGAGAAGGAGAAAGATAATACCGAAGATCGTTTATCTGATTCTGCTAGAATATCTAATAGTATCAGAACAATACTACTGAGTCTATTTGCTTTGATTGGTTTCATTATTCTGGTATTTGCTATTTTCATAGCTGTTGTAAGAGTGGAATTAGCTCAGATTGCAACTGGCGTATTCATAGTAGCTTTTATGGCAGCTATAGTCGGGGTATTTGCGCTATTTGGGGTCGTAGTATATCAGATTCGTAGTGGTAAGAGTAGCAGAGTAAAGTTGTAATATATATTGCTCAACTACTGAGTCTTCTTGTCGATCGTGTCATTTGTGCTCAACTTGGGATAGATTCTTGGTCGACGAATTCAACATAAGCATTAAGGATTTTGTAAGAGATATCAAGGACTCAATATAATAGATTTAATGGATTTTGGATACACTCGAAAACCCTTACATAAACTAATTGCCATAAGATACAAACAAAACTTTTTTTTCCCACTAGTTCCAAGGATATTAAAAGCATTTTTGAAACATAATGGTCTGGGCTGCTCTTGACTTATTAATGCACCTTCTAAAGAGGTATTTCTTTGGCATTTAAGAGAAGGTACATTTGAACGTCTAAATCCTCCCTGGCAGCCTTTTACCATAATTGAAAAAAAGGGAAGAATTGAAGATGGTGGTCTGGTAACTATTAATATGAAATTTGGTCCATCACGTATATCTTGGATTCTAAAACATTCTGATTATGTAGAAGGTAAACAATTCCGCGATGTCCAGATAAAAGGGCTTTTCTCTTCATGGAGTCACATACACATATACGAACCATTTGGCAATAATTCGTCTTTCTTAGAAGATCGTATAAATTATGATATACCTCTAAGAGTAATTGGTAAATTAGTTGCCCGAACTTTGGTAGAAAGAAGACTTGCGAAGATATTTGATTTTCGCCATCGTACATCGAATCAGGACATTCATGATCACAGAACAATGAATAAAAATAACAAACAAATGAATATTCTGATTTGTGGTTCTTCTGGATTTATTGGCTCAGCGGTAATACCATTTCTTACTACTGGAGGATATAATATTATTCGGCTAGTCAGGTCTTCGTCACTTCCAGCTAAAAGACCATCATTAGAACAGAACAAGCAAAATTCAACAAAGGTCATAAAATTTGTTAAATGGGATCCTGTTATTGGTTTTGTGAATTTACCACTAACAGATGATAGTAGCACATAGATGCAGTGGTTAATCTCTCTGGTGAGGACATATATGGAAAATGGACAAAAGAAAAGAAGAGGAAAATTTTAGATAGTAGAGTACAAACTACAAAATTATTATGCAAGACTTTAGCTTCTATTAATAGACCACCTAAGGTATTGGTGGCGGCTTCTGCTACAGGATATTATGGTGACAGAGGCAATGAGATATTATCAGAAATAATCCTTCAACAGCCCGCTCTTCTCTAGATTTTTTACCACATGTCTGTAAACGATGGTAAGAATCTACACAAATAGCAAAAGATGCAGGTATTCGGGTTGTGAATATGCGAACGGGTATAGTATTGTCTTCTTATGGTGGCATGTTGGCAAAAATTCTTCCTATATTTAAACTTGGATTAGGAGGCAAAATAGGAAGTGGAGACCAGTATATAAGCTGGATTGCATTAGATGATGTGCTAACTACTATACTATATGCCATAACAAATGATTCTATTATTGGGCCGATTAATGCTGTATCGCCCAATCCTGTCACTAATACATACTTTATAAAAACAATTGAAAAGGTTTTATCAAAGCCTACATCGTTTACTCTTCCTGCTTTTATAGCAAGGGCAGTATTTGGAAAAGAATTAGCTGATTCATTATTTTTTTCTAGTACTCGCGTTATACCGAGCCGTTTACTAAAGGGTGGATATAAATTTAGATTTTCAGATCTTGAATCGGCACTTAGGCATACCTTTGGTGTGTATGTTAACAATTAACTGGCAGTTTTAATGTTCTATTGATAGTTCAGAAACAGCTATGCCTACTACCAAAGATAAGAAGTGACAGAATGTCTAGTTTTGAGTATTAGCGCCACGATTAGCTTCATTTCCTATCATGTGAATCTTACAGATATTACCCAATATTTCATAGGTATATAGTCTCTCAAATATTATAATTACTTGTAAAAGTAGCAATTAGTAATATTATTTAGTTATAGTCTTAAGCAGCATTGTTAACAAATAAGATAGAGCTCTTACAACGCATTAATAGCCACTTGCTCGGTATAGCAAATTACAAAAGTGAAGCTGAAAGTGCGTGGGTAATTCAAATAAATATACAGAAAAGAGTGAACTAATTTATGGCCAGGAAAATGTGGTTGCAACATTGCTTCAGATTTTATCTCGGGCTAAGAACATGGTGGATATTTGTGCAGATTTTAGAGCACCGTCTATATCTATTGAGGTAGAACCATACAACAGGGCATTGCTTAACCTTAAAAGTAGGGGTGTTAGATTCAGACAAATTACTGAAATTACAAAAGATAATCTTTCTTTCTCCAAAGAACTAATGAAAGTCGCAGACGTTCGCCATATAGATGGAGCTAAAGCAAACTTTATGACAAGTGAAAATGAATACCTTGCACCTGTTATTTTATTTAAGAAAGAGAAAGTAACATTACAGACAATATATAGCAACGTCAGAGAGGTCGTAGAGCAACACCAATATTTTTTTGAAACTCTTTGGTCCAAAGCTGTACTAGCTGAGCAGAAAATAAAGGAAGTAGAAGATGGAATCAAACCAATTGTTGTAGAAATAATTAGGGAACCTATTGAAATACAAAACCTCCTCATAAATCTCATAAAATCTGCTACAAAAGAAATAATGTTAATGATTCCAACAACCAATACTATACATCGTCAAGCTGATATTGGAATACTACAATTATTAAAAAAAATAGCAACAGATAGTAATGTAAATATTAGAATCATGGCGCCTTTAAATGATTATTCTGTAAAACAAAAAATACAAAACGTTTTATCTCCTCCTTCTTCTCCTTCTTCTCTTATTCAGGTAAGAAATATAGAAACATCTTCAGCAACCAAATCCACAATTGTAATAATAGATAGAAAAGAGTCCTTAGTTACAGAAGTAAACGATGATTCAAAGGATACTTTTAGTGGTTCTCTTGGATTTGCAACCTATTCTAATAGCAGATCAACTGTTTTGTCCTACGTTTCAATATTTGAAAGCTTTTGGCTTCAGACTGAAATGTACAAGAAAATAAAGGAAACTGAGAGGATGCAAAAAGAGTTTATCAATATTGCAGCCCATGAATTACGTGGCCCAATCCAACCAATACTAGGTTTGACTCAAGTTGTTCGTTTTAAAATGAAAGATACAGAACTACAGAAATTACAAGATGTTGTAATCAGAAATGCAAAAAGATTGCAGCGACTTACAGATGATATTTTAGACGTTACAAAGATTGAAAGCAATTTATTACATCTAAACAAAGAAGTATTTAATTTAAATGATTTAATATTTCGTATCATAGATGATGATAAAAGTCAAATAGACAATAAGGATATAAAATTAATATATCAAGACAGCAGCAATAGTGACGACAACAATATTATTATTGTTCAAGCAGATAAATATAGATTAAATCAAGTCATATCCAATTTAATTAGTAACTCTATTAAATTTACTAACAAAGGTGGAACCATTTTCATAACTACAAAAAGAGAGAAAGACAACAAGGCAATTATCATCAGTATTAAAGATACTGGTATTGGCATAGATCCAGAAATTATGCCCAGACTATTTACAAGGTTTGCATCAAAATCTTTTCAAGGAACAGGGTTAGGATTGTATATCTCAAAGAGCATAATAGAAGCTCATGGTGGAAGGATATGGGCTACGAATAATACAGATGGTAAAGGAGCCATATTTACTTTTAGTTTGCCCTTAGAAAAGGAAAAGAGTATGCCAAAATATAAGAATTAATATAAAAGTAATATGTAATGATATTCAACCTTCGCGTTTTACATGATATGCTGTTTCATAAATATCTGAAAGATGGGCCGACTGTATATAATAACATGACTTTAACCTTTTATAAAACAGGATTTAGACATAATGTTTTATAATTATTGGTTAAGTTATTTTAATAAATTATTATGGACAGTCATATACTTGTGACTCCTACGATATCAAAGATACAATTGCAACTATTGACCAAGCAGAGGTACGTGTAATATAGAAAGAGTAGTCAAAGGTAGATTAATTAAAAAAAACCACCATCTCAGCTGTTAAATATGTCAAATAATATTAGATTATTAGATTATGAACAATAAGAAAAACTGCGAACATTTTGTGGGTATAGACGAGAATAATATTTCCTCTAGAACATCTGGTTGCGAAGAATGCGAAAAAGAAGGGACTGATTGGGTTGCAATACGTATGTGTTTAATTTGCGGTCATGTAGGGTGCTGCGATTCTTCTATTGGTCTTCATGCTACAAAACATTTCAAAAAAACTGGTCACTCTGTAATGATCGCATTACCAAACAAATCATGGAAATGGTGCTATTTACATAAACAATATTCCTAGTTTTTTCGTGTAAGAAGCTTAACCTGCCTTAGACATGCTGATCCCAATCAAACATTCTTTTCTGTACTCACTGTTATACTGATCCCAATCTAACATATCGGCCGCTTTTAATCATAGAGTAATGTATCTGTTCAGCCACGGATTTTTTATCAATCTAAGCCAAGGCTCACTCGCCCTGTAAATATGTGTCAGTCGTTAAATACTCAGGGGAATTGTTATGTTAAGGAATCTAAAGAGGAAAGCGAAATAAATCTGGTACTACAGTTAACCTAGATAGCTACATCGTGTTATACTGCAATATTCGTCTTTATATAATATATGTTCAGAAATGGCCTAATGTCAAAATCACAACAAGAACAATGTATATGTGGTAAGCCAATTACCAGGCAAATGATGAGAAAGATTTTGGTACCGGAACTACACTAGAAATAATAGGGCAAAAGAACAAAGAGATGCAGCTTTTTCATAGTATTGATTGTGCATTGATTTCCAAAAGGCTAGAAAGCGTCTACAATAATAGCAATCTGTTTCTTGAGTAAATAATAGCGTCTGACAACATATCGCAAAAGATCAATGATCCATTATGCGAAGTATTTGATTGCATCATTGTATCCATTGTATCCATCTTGTATTTGCATTATCATGTAGGTAGGATAGTCGAGCATCTTATTCGAGGCGTCCAATTCAACATTTGTTATTCTCTATTCCAATCCCATTTACACCGCTAAAAGGATTTACTCCAAACACAGACGTAAATTTAGTTAGTATTGTAATTGTGATTGTTAACAGGATGGAGAAGGTTGATATGATGTGGGAAAATCGCCCACGACTATGTAAAATATGAACCTAGGGACCAATTGCTTATGTTATGACGAGAACATTCTCTTTCATCTCTTATGGATGATATAAAAAGGAAAGTAAGGAGCCTTAATGATATTATCAATGTTTCTGATAAGCTGAAATTATAAGAACTGTGAAAAATGTACAGCATCAGACAGAAGATGATGATTCTAGAATTAATGGAACACAAAGCGAAAAAGAAGTCAATGTTTAGAATATAAGAGGTAGAGAGAGACTGATCTGATTAATTGGATATCGAATGGTTAGTGAACTGTTAAATAAGGCATATTTAACTACATTTCTTCTAAGAACTGAATATGCAATAAACTTAATGCGACCGAAGCTGAAATAGCAGATGAAAGCTTTTGGTGGGTTCTTCTGAATTCAATGAAATTTTACTAGCCCAATTAATCAAGTCGGACTGACCTGTGAACCATCGATTAAGATCTCTAAACACCTCATCAGATGATAATAATATACATTCTTCTACCTTACCCTCCTCTTGTGGATAGTTGGAATCGATAATCAATCGTTCTAGAGCAGCAGTTCTTTCTTTAATGCTGGCCAGAATAGTATATACTATAAATTGGTTTAACATTGCCTCTATCTTTTACTTTATAGCTTTAGATTTCAAACAGGACATATCTATGTTAGGAATAATTACTGCCAGTTTTCTCATAGGTGTAGGTCTGTTTCAGGTACCAGCGGGAATTCTTGCCGCAAAACATGGTTCAAGAAAGATCGCTATCTTTGGAATCTTGATTGCATCATCAGCAGCACTAGTTTCTGGATTGTCCGGTGACATATTGCATATGGCAATATTGAGATTTTTAGTTGGTATAGGAATGGCTTGTTTCTTTGGACCTAGTGTTATATTAATTTCTAGATATTTAGAAAAAGGATCTGAAGGATTAGGAATAGGATTACTTAATTCCGCACATGCTATAGGTGGTATTGTGGGCCTTTTTGGATGGGTGATATTAGTGCAAGCCGTGGGCTGGAGATTTAGCATAGCCTTGAGCGGAGGATTAGGGCTAATTACTGTTTTAATGTTAATGATTGCATTGCAAACAGAGGATGAAAAGACTCGAACAGGTTTTAGAATCAAGATGCCTGATATACTCAAGATTTTATTTAACAAATCGCTCGTTATCCTTGGAATTACATTACTTGGATTTCAAGCGGCGTCCAGTCTAGTCTTGACATTTATCGTGTTTTATCTTGCAGGCAATTTGAAGATAGATCCTGTAGTGGCTGGTTTTATAGGGAGTCTAAGTCTGATAATTGCCCTTGTTTCTTCTCCTCTATTTGGAAGGATCTATGATACAATTGGACATGCCAAGAAGCTGTTATTCATGTCAGGTATTGCTGCTGCAGCTACTATGATTGGGATTGCTATTGCTTCATTATATATAATCATCCCCTCAATTATTATAGCAGGATTTTTCTTATCATCTGGTTTTGTAATAGTCTATGCTAAAGCAAAACAAATCAACAACCTTCAGTATGAGTATCAACCTCTTGCTGTAAGTTTTGTGAATGGTATTTCATTGTTTGGTGCTTTCTGGATTCCAATTCTTTTTTCATTTGTTGTGAATCGATTGGGATATTCTGTAGCCTGGGTATTAGGAGGGATAGTTGTGATTCTGTTAATACTCCCAGTACTCAAACTAAAATGAATAGTAACAAATCGTAATGCCCGTTCTAGAAATCAAGAATGGCTTTATCAACTTCTTCCGTATTCCACATCCCGAAAGATACGTACGGATTTTGAAGTTCATTAGCTAATATAGGTTCCATTAGAGCCATTATCAAATTACTCATATTTTCGAGTTTTACCGATAATGAAATTAACCGGCGACGTTATGACAAATCTAGCATTAGCATTAGGATTTGGCTTTGGCTTTCACGAAGTCCTCGTGGCGCTCAAAAAGAGAAGGAGAGATCATGATGTTAGGTTCCCAATATCTGTCATATTCTTGACTATACCTGTTGCATTGTCAGCCTTTCCTGAATCTAGTTGAAGAGCAGTAATTGGCGTTTGACAGCTCAAATGATTTGACCATTTTTGTATTGCCGGAACAAAACTATCGAATTTGGCTGTGCACTACTGATGAGAAGATAATAATTCTTCTCCCCCCTCAAATGTTCCCTTTATCACTGTCTTCAGGAAATCCTGATAAATCTGTGAACAATGCGAACACAAGTGAGTATGCTTACCTTACTGCAATAGTCTCACGTATAGCTGCTGATAGAAAGGCTGTTGAATTGAGACTGTATCAATTAATAATGCAGCATCTGAGATTCCATGGTTCTACGCTTGCTTTTCGGTTGATTCTATTGCCGACCACAGTTCTTGGATTACAGCCATGCGCATTTCGATCCGACAGAAATGGATGCTTAACCTAATTGCATGGTATTTATTCTAAATCATCGTTTGCTTCTGTATGAATGTTGGTATAATTGGTCTGGGAATGATGGGATCACAGATAGCCCTTAGACTGGCGCGGAAAGGCCATAAAGTTACTGTTTATAACAGAGACAAGTCAAAGGCAGAGCGTCTGCATACGACCAGTACGACTACTCTGAACGTGGCTGATCAGCCTGTAGAGATAGGAAATAATTGTCATATTGCCCTAATTTGTGTGAAGGATTATGAAGCTGTAGCAAACGTCTCCTTTGAAAAAGGCGGATTGATTGAAACTACGAATACAGATCTTGTCGTCATACAGTGCAGCACTATTTCTCCAGATGAATCATATAAAATAGCAGATCTATATTCGAAAAGACAGATCAAAATGATCTCTGTTCCAATTTTAGGAGGGGTAACTGCTGCAGAAAAGGGAGAATTAACACTAATTGCAGCTGGCGCTAAGACAGATTACGATCAAATCGAGCCTATTCTCAAAGATGTAAGTACACAAATCTTTTACATAGGATCTAATTACAGGACGGCCAGTGTAGTTAAACTAGCAGTTAACATTAACATCGCATTAATAGCACTCGCTCTCGCCGAAGGATTGGTATTTGTAAGAGGAAATGAGATAGATCCAGCTATTTTTGTCAAAATTTTTAATTCTACCTACTTTAAGACTGGTATTAGCGAAAATAAAGGGCCAAAAATCGTCAACGATGATTATACCGCATCATTTTCTCTTACGAACATGGTAAAGGACCTAGATCTAGCGGTACGCACAGCATCTACGTCAGGTCTAACGCTCCCAGCTACTGCTTCTGCTCAGGCTGTTTATAAGGCTTCAGAAGTACTTGGTCTATTCAAGGAGGACTATACCTCAGTAGCTTCATTTCTATTAAAGCTAAATGGGTTCAATACGTTTGGAATGGATGGAAAGTAAAGGTATTGGTCCCCTTTAATTCTTCGAATTGATCCGCGATAGTTAGAATACGGTTCCTTGTCATTCTAGATAATGAACAATTAAGAATATCAAATAAGAATATATCTTACTAAAATACTCCCAGTTGTCTTTAGGATAGACCATCGTCGTTTTGTTTGCTATTGACGTCACTATCCGCAGGGAATTCATAGAGTAGCATCATGGGCATATGGAGAAAGAAAAGAAAAATATCTGAGCATAAGTATCTTGTTCAACTCAATCTTAAAACCTAGCATCACGAGTAGAAAATCATGAAAAAGCTTGAAGGAAAAATTGCTGTCATTACAGGCGGAAACAGCGGCATAGGCCTCGCTACGGCACAGGTACGTGTAACGCTTTGTCAAATATTACTCATCCCACATTGGTTATAGTTGGGACGGATGACATCTGGACTCCTGCAGCTAATTCATTAATGATAGTAGAAAAAATTCCTGCGGCAGGGCTTGTTCAAATAAGAGATGCTGGACACGGATTGATGTATCAATATCCAGAACAATTCAGCAAGATTGTAAGAACGTTTCTAGAAACTACTTGATTTGATCTTAACCTACATTTTTTATCTGTTTATGATGAACAAGTTAGATATTCCAAAACAGACCAAAAGATCTCCCTAAAGGGCCTTGACTTTTGGCTCAAAATTGTGGCTTATAACGAAACTACCCTAGACCTTCGCTGCTACTAATTTTTATGACTTTCAGAAACATCAAGAGTCATTCACTAGGCTTTAGAGAGTAGAACATAACTAACAACTGCTGAAAATTGCTTTGAAATGGGGAAAGAAAATTTATCATTTTAAAGGGCGGGCATGGATCAGAGATAACTTGTAACACCCAAAATGACGTATGCTAACAAGCCCTATCCCAAACTACTCAATGAAGTTCAATAGTTAAAACAACGATTTTTGAAATCATTTCTTGCGTGATTCAAAACTCTTGTTTGTTTGAAGTTCCACAATTTCATTTGTACTTAATTTTTAAATGACACCCCATGGTTATCTAGATAATGGCCAGTCTAGTAAAACAGCCTTCACTTTTTCCTCTATTATTGGTTAATTTTGTAGGTACTCTTGGCTTTAGTATTGTTTTGCCTTTCCTAGTTTTTTTAGTCATGAAATTTGGAGGTAATGCTATAGTTTATGGTCTACTCGCCGCTACTTACCCTGCTTTCCAACTTATCGGAGCTCCAGTTTTAGGAAGATGGTCTGATACTTTTGGAAGGAAAAAAGTCCTTCTATTGAGTAATGCAGGAACATCAGTTGGTTGGATACTATTTCTTATTGCATTATTTTTGCCCTTTGAAAAATCTTTTAGCATTGGTATCGCCTACGTTGGAACTGTTGCCATTAGTGTTCCGTTGCTAATCTTATTTCTTGCCAGAGCTATTGACGGCATTACTGGTGGGAATATTTCTGTTGCGAATGCTTATCTTGCGGACCTTTCATCAGACGCGACCAGGAGTAAAAACTTTGGAAAAATGGCGATTTCTTCCAACCTCGGGTTTATTCTAGGTCCTGCGCTAGCTGGAATTTTAGGGGGAACTATCTATGGAGCAATATTGCCAGTCCTAGCAGCATTAATTCTATCTTTGGTCACATTAATTGTAATAGGCTTTCTGTTAAGAGAATCCAAGCCCTCGTCAGAAGAAATATTAGTTCCGGAAGAAGGAACCATCAGAAAAGTCTTTTCGCAAGAATGCAGAGAGCCCTATTCTAAGGTAGATAGTAAAAAACCTAGATTGCGAGATGTTTTCCGACTAAAACATATCTCTTTTTTACTTATATTATATTTTTTGATATTTCTTGGATTTAATATCTACTATGCAGCCTTTCCGACTCATGCAGCTAATGATCTAAAGTGGTCAGTAACACAGTTGGGGATATTTTATGCAGTATTAAGTGGAATAATGGTTTTGATCCAAGGTCCTGTCTTACGTAAAGCATTAAAAAAATTCTCAGAGGAAAAATTAGTCATCATTGGTAGCTTAATTTTAGGTACAAATTTTATTTTATTTGTATCAAATAATATTGTCTCAGTCAGCGGGGCCGTAATACTATTTGCAGTTGGAAACGGTCTTATGTGGCCCTCTTTCATGTCCATATTGTCAAGACGCGCAGGATCAAAACTTCAGGGAGCAGTTCAGGGCGTTGCAGGTAGTTTTGGAGGCCTGGCGAGTATAGTTGGGTTAACTTTGGGTGGATTGTTGTATAATTCAATTGGGGCAGCTACTTTTCTAGTTAGTGCTGGAGTAATATTGGTTATTTTTGTTATGTCTTTTAGACTATTGAAAAAGAAAGAGGCTTGATCTGGTATTCATCTATCATAATAGTGACTTACAATCTATTCAGCATCGATTCTAAGTCTTCGTCTGATATTTCGATCATAAACTAACATCAAGTCTGATGAGAGGCAAATTTGGGTAATGGGAGTTTTATCAGAATCCAACTACACAATTTCAATCCGTTCTAAGATTGAATTGTTATCTACAAGTCTTATGTTACTTGAAAACTTGCTACAGTTAGAAAAGATGGAAGTTCTCATGTTGTTCCAATTTGGTTTGTATTAGATAACGGGAACAGTAGAGAAGGTAAGGTAGGAAATATCATTTTTGCCACCGGTGACAGATCAGTTAAAGCAAACAATATTCAGCTAGATAATAGAGTGAGTATCTGTGTTGATGATCTCATGCCACCATTTTCCTTTATAACAATTTATGGCACTAAAAATACACCCTTACAATCAAAAAGGAGGTTTTAAAATGTAGAAAAATAGTAAGGAAGGTCTGATTCTTGTACGAATAAAACCTACAAGAATAATTGCAGAAAAAGATATAGCTGGTTGGGATTGATGACAATTATTATTATAGCCAATGCCAGTTCACTTATTTTTGACTGTTGGAATCAATTCCTTATTGATAAATTCCTCGAAGGCAGGGTCAAACCATTTCTCTACTTCAATATTTTTCCATATTTCACTTATTGTGCCTTGTTCAAAAGCACTTTTCATCCACCGCATCCATCCAGTCCAATCGTTATCACTTAGCACCTTTCTTTGTCTCATATGAAAAACATGCACAAAGGTGTATAGAATATGATAAGTGTATGCCACCTCTGGGACCAAGTTTGATTGAACATTGCTTACTACCTTAATTAACTCTGGCCGCTCAATCCCCATCTGGGTAATTTCATGTAATTTCTCGTCCAAATCATTTAGAATTTTTGTTTCGATATCTATTGATAGAGTCTGCGTTTGCTTCCTTGAGAAATATAGGACTATAAGCATTGTAGCAATTATTCCAAGTGCCTCTGCCATGCTGAAATATTCGACTAAACCAAGTTCAGACATTTTCATGTATGATGAAGTAACTTAAATTATAATAATTTTCTTTAGTATGGTGGTAAGCAGATGATTTTCATTTTTTCCCTTTTCTATTTCTTCATCAGGTGATAAACTTCAATACCTAAGAACACGACTCGCATTTTGATAAACCTGGACCAGGGGTGCAATCGGATGAACACGCTTTAATATTGTGTAAAAGAATTGTAACAATAGTTCAACGACTATCTATTATTATAATGCGAGAATGCGAGCTCACAAGAATACAAAATACTTTATTTATTCCATGGAGAATATGCCAGAAAATAGAACGCAGGATGAATCGATAGGCTCATTATCTTTTCCGGCTTGATCTTTAGTATAATTCGCTTATGAGCTGGTTTTCGATAGTAATATCTTCCAATTCCAAGGTATTTTTTGGCAAGCCTTTTTAGGTGCTCATCTGCTCCTTCGGCCGTCTGCTCAATCACCCTTCCTTTTATTGACACCATATTGAATGGATTGTTCTGCTCTACAACAGATAGAGCTATCCTTTTATCATTTGTTATGTGCTTATTTTTTGCTGAAGATTCAAATGTGTTTATCAAGATTAAATCATCGACCATTTCTGCCCAGACTGGAGTGACATGAGGGGAACCATCTTTTGACAAAGTACCTACAAAAGCTAAATTTCTAAATTGAAATAGATGGTGTACTTCTTCTTTACTTAAGTTTGTTGCACCGGCCAGTAGGTCATCTGTTTTTAATTTGGATTCATTGTCTGCAACAGGAGGAACATCAACTATTTCCACAGAAGTTGCCATATTTCTATCTTTTCTATCACCTTTTTGCATGTAAGATATGATCAAAAAACTATCTAATAATATTATTGATATGTATTATTCTAATCAATTGCTATATGACTGGCAGATTAAAATATTTCCTTGACATATCGAAAAATGCGAATGAGTTCATATTCTTGAACACCTCTGTTGATAACGATCGTAGTTCATCTCTTCCTTACTTGAGGCGGAAATGCTGCAATATTTATTTTTTAGATGAAGTTACATTTCCTGTAGAACAAGTGAGATAGGAAAATGATCGCTAAATCCCTCCATATTAAAATCACTAGCAGGTTGTCCGCATGAGGTAGGTCTGCCAAATTTTTTGGGTATTGGAAATTCATGCTCATTATCATACATACCTTCTTCTTTTATTATCCTGACAGAACCCTCTTTCACATTTAATTTGTTACCAAATTTAACTGATCTTGACACCATAAATTGATCTAACATATTAGGAAATGTGGTGCATGTTTTACTACAAGGACCTGGATCCTTTCGTGTGTAATAGTAGCTGGCTTCACCATTTGTCATGGGATGCCACATTAGATTATAGAAGAATGGCGAATTTTCATGAGCATTTTTTACTTGTCCTTCATAAGGAGTAGATAACGCATGATCCATTATAGACCTATTGAATGGTTGATCGTTAAAATCTCCCATAGCTATGATACTCGTATCTTTGCCATGTTCTTCAAGTATTCGTTTATGAAAGTAGCTTAATGCATCTCCTGCAGCAATTCTGAAACATTCTGTTTCTAATTCACCTATAGTTCTAGCCGGCCAGTGATTACCTATCAGAATAAGTGTTGTATTATCAGATGTTTTTAATCTGAAGTTTACCTGTAATATATTGCGCGTAGCTTCACTTCTTAATACATGATGTGAAAATATTTGCTCTTCTCCGGTATGATTATTCTTCCCAACTTCAAATTTAGCTGCATCATATATGAAAGCTACCTCTACGCCTCTCTTATCATCATACTTTTCATGTACTATTTTGTAGTCTCTAGGTAAAAGTTCCGTTATTCTGTCTACCAATTTATTTATGACAGGACCATCCTCAACCTCACAAACACCCAGAATATCTGGACCGTTATTGTTATTGATTCTAACAATAATCTTAGAGAGTTGACCGATCTTTGCTCTCAGGACCTCTTCATTCCATCCCTGTAACTCTTCTTTCAATATTTCTCTTAGCCTCGGATGTCTGTTTGGGGAATCTTCAGCATCGAATAAATTTTCAAGGTTCCACCAGGCAATAAAATAGTCCTGCATACAGCCTATCATGAATTTCTAAATGATGAATATAAAGTATTAAGTATTAGAACCGAAAGCCTTCGTTTCCAATTATAGTCTTTATACTTCAAGGAGATAGTTCGTATAGGTTGTGCGCCCTCACTCCCTGTAAATAAAGTATGATTTGTTAACTTTTAACTTTAGTCTCTACACTGACAAGATCTAAGTGTATAGAATATGTTGTAAATGTTTGTTAGGTATTTAGTTATAAAGCTGATGGCCGGACGTTAAAAAAAGAATTGAAAAGGCTAATTCCTCTGACAAGAACCTTATTTTTCATTGTAGTACTTGTAATCTTGTTTACAGTCATACTAGGGTTAGATTTGGTTACAACTTCTAGTGCGATTGCTAAGAATGATTCTTATCTGCCAGTTACTTCATCTTCTAGTACCCCTTCTAGTGGCGTATATGTTCCCAAACTTTTTGATTTTCAGGTTCCCTTGACAATAATCACTCCTAACGTACCAGCTTTAGAAGAAGGACCAGTTAATCATTCAAATATAACAAAATTACTTCCGGCTACTTTTGAGAGTATAGAAGGAAAGAACATACCAGATCAATACATTATAGTTCTAAAGCCCAAGCTGAGCGTAGCTCAATTAGAAAAGGAATCTAATGTAGTAAAAGAGAAAGGAGTAGAGATCCTTGATACATATGAACACGCATTCAAGGGTTTTGTAGTAAGAATTGCCAATAATCAACAAGCCCTTGATATGCTTCAAAGAGACCCTGAAATATTAGCTGTAGAACGAGACCAAACAGTACATACTTTTGGAGAAGGAGAGCTTCCAGAAATAGGAAGAGGAATCCAGTCTTCACAGATCATGCCCACAGGGATCAATCGAGTAGACGCAGACCTGAGCTCTCAAGCCGTAGGTAATTTGATGCTAATATTGCAAGAGTACCATATTTACCGTCTACCCTATTTTTTGGAAATGTAGATAGATAATGACGAAAGAAAATAATAATAGTAGTAAAATGTCGTAATAAAATATGAAAATAGTTGACCTTACACTTGAAATCACTCCGGATATGATAACCTTCCCTGGATATCCAGGTCCTACTTTTATAAAATGGTCAAAATTTGACACTCAAGGTTATGTTTCAGAAGTTATGTTTTTGAGCACTCATACAGGAACACACATGGATGCTCCATTTCATTTCAATCCCAATGGCCCAACTATAGATCAAGTTGAAGTCTATAGATATATTTGTAATAATACCATACTCATAAAAATACAGAAAAATTCCAATCAGATGATTACTAGCCATGATATAATATCTAATAGTAAATATGAAATAAAAGAAAAAGATACTGTTGTCTTCTCAACAGGATGGGAGAAGCAAATTAAGGAAAAAAATAACTATATGAAAAATAATCCAGGTTTATCAAAGGACGCGGCAGAATATTTGGTCGAAAAAAAAGTTAATGCCGTAGCAATAGATTGTCCTAGCATTGATATAGGTACTGATAGCGGATTCATAGCTCATAAGATGCTCCTATCAAATCAAATTCTAGTAATAGAAAATTTATGTAATTTATACAAATTCAACAATGAAAAATTTACACTCTTAATGACTCCACTAAAACTTGTAGGCGCTTCAGGTTCACCTATACGTGCAATTGGTATCGAGGAAATGAAAAGCATAATATCACGGCGGTATTCGAAGATATAACACACATTACACACTAAGCAAGCCCTTAAGCTATGCAGTCCATTGCAGCATTTCATCCAGTTCTAAATTTTTTATTATCAAAAATCCCAGTATTATAATGATTGCACAATTTTTCTATATAACCATAAAACCACTGTATAATTGCATTTGTATTTTAGAATCCATGAGAATAAGATAATATTTGCAATAGCAGTAGTATTGATTTTAATTTTAGTGACAACAAGTTCCAGCCGAATTTTTGCAAATACGGCGGCAGCGGGACCAAAACAACAGCAATTGAGTACAATAGCAAATGATACCAACAATACTATCAGAAGTAATAGTAGATTGTTATCATCTTCTTCTACGAACACCCGTCCTAACATTCTGACAGATTTCAATCCAAGCGTGATATATCCAACAATATCTAAATTTGCATATGTTGATCCTCTTGCAGTAATTATAGGGGACTGCGAGATTGGAAAACTAGTATTAATTGCACCGTTTGCAGTATGTAGAGGTGACGAAGGAACGCCAATTCATATTGGAGACTATTCAAATATGCAGGATGGTGTCTTATTGCATGCTCTTGAAACAACAGCTCATGGTAAGAATATTGATGATAGGCGATATTCGGCAGAAGGATCTCTTTTAAAAGCGAACGATAGTGAATTTAAGAATGGTTTTGCCATATCTGTCGGAGATAAGGTTAGGCTAGCACATGGAGTACAGGTTCACGGACCTGCATATATTGGAAATGACACGTTTGTCGGTATGGAGAGCTTAATCTTTAATGCGAAAGTTGGAAAGAGAGTTGCTATAGGAGTATCAAGCACGGTAACCGATGGTGTCACAATCCCTGACAACAAATTTGTACCTCCAGGAAGCCTTATAACCACACAAGCGCAAGCAGATGCGTTGCCTGCGAGAGTTGGAAGTCCATATGAGAAGATAAATAGTTTCGTACTCCACGTAAACCAAGAACTTGCAAAAGGATACAACGCCCAAACTATCCAAAAATTGGCTACAGAGATGGAAGAAGAGTTAGAGCAGGAAGAGATGCTTCAAACAGGGAGTCCAACAGGCAATCCAAATGGAATGGCTAGCCATAAGTAGAATCCAAAAAATATCCGTCTGTATAAGCAGGTAGCTTCAGCTTCCTTTTCTATTCTTCGAATTCTCCATCAAGTGCATTGGGTGTAGGTACCAT
>Ga0193700_1000072_pt1 | contig 18683 bp, 13 predicted proteins | sample U3s1metaG_FD_143057 | JGI IMG/M metagenome (GOLD analysis project Ga0193700, IMG submission 143057) | Soil microbial communities from a riparian zone of the East river system, Colorado, United States - U3s1 | ecosystem: Environmental > Terrestrial > Soil > Riparian zone | place: USA: East River... | reverse complement strand
AAAATATGATACTGTTTGTCATAAGTCCTGTGTAATCCCAATACTTGTGGAATGCCACTCTGGCTTCTGTGAAGATATCTTTATGGGTCTTTATCAGTAGTAATGCAGTAAAAAGCGTTGTAACTACACCAGAGACATGCAGAAAATGGTCTCCTATAACGTATCCCCCAATAGCTAGAGCAACCGAAAATGTGAAATTTACATACTCGTCTCCTTGCCATTTGTTTAATATCTTACCTCCAACATATCCAATAGCACTTCCAAGAGCAAGCGCACCTAATATAGTCCAAAGAAATGAAAGTGAAGTGTCTATTAATGAAAAGGCAACGCTTGAAAAGATTATTCCTTTTATGACACCAAAAGAAACTAAACCAGTAGCATCATTTAATATCGATTCTCCTTCGATAATTAAATTTAGTCTGTCAGGGATAGGAAATCTCATAAATACTGCTGCGACAGCGACTGCGTCTGTGGCAGCTGCAATTGAGCCAAAAAGCAAGCCGTCGATAAACGGCGTGTGGAAAACAATACTCACACCTATTCCAAGTAAGAAAATAGTAAGAATTACTCCAATGATAGCAAAGAATCCAATTGGGACTATTTCTTTTCTAATTTCGTCTAGTCTTAATTTTCGTCCAGATTCAAAAATTAGGAGAGGAATAATAACTAATAGTATCAAATCGGGCGCTTTATTTACCATAAAATCATAAATTTTGTCAACCTCCAAATGGTACGATGGAATTGCTATTGTAATAGCTCCTAGAAACATCATGATTGTTACTCCTGGTATGATAAAATTGCGTGTATAGCGATGGATTGCAGAAACAGTAATCAAAACCGCAGACAAAAAGTAATGATGTTACTAAATCAGCAGCAGCCACATCTCCCATTGTAGTATTATCCCAATTATTTATGGATTAATTGCGATTTATTAAGTCCCACCACTGTAAAGTCAAGGATAGCTATATGTAGTATATACCCCCAGTGCTGAGTCCATTTGACGAAATTGACAACTTAACTGACAGAATTGACGAAGAATTTATAAGCCATTTCGTATTATACTATATTACTTACTAAATGATAGCAACTTTACCAAATGCTATGAAATCACTAGTGATACAACAATGGTTGCGTGGAATACAGCGCGATGTGATCGCACTCGAAAGCGGTTTGGGTGCTGGAACTGTAACCAATACAGTTAAAGAATGGAGACGAGGTTTGGGGATTCCGACGGCTGACGAATTTAGAGAGCTGGCTACAAGTTTCAGAAAGTTAGGCATTACTCCTGCTCAGTGTGCACTTGGTTTCAGAGTTGCAATGATAATGAAAAGATTAGGAGTAAAAGAAGATGAGTTTGAATCTTTTATTTTAGATGGTTACAATCGTTGCATTGACCTTGGAGTATCACCAGAAAATATTGCTTCTCATTTGAGAGATTTGATGGAGTTCTCAAAATCAGATATTATACCACTTTCTAAGATATCAGACTACATCAAGCAAAAGGCAGAAGAGAAAAAGAAATTTGAGCAAGAAAAACAAAAATTACATGACCAGATAGAAACATTGAAGAAAGAAAAAACAGTCAGTGAGGGTCTTCGTAACGCGGCTTTAGATATTGAGAGGATGACCGCTGATGATCTTAAATGGTATTCTGGTATTAGAGCAGAATTAAGGGATTATCATATCCCCGTAGATGATCTATCGCTCATTGCCAATATCATCAGGAACATAAAGCGCTATGGATATGATCCCATGGAGGTAATTTCAGAATTTTCTAACTTGAAAAACTTGCAATACAAGCAGAGAGTATTTACAGAAGCTGATACTAATCTAGGAATAAGAGTTGGCACCTTAACCAGGACCTGTAATGATCTTGAACAGAAGATAAATTTTCATAGGCAAACACTGTCTGTATATAATGAGCTAGAGGCTATTGGATTTGGTCTCAAAGAGTTAAAATTAATATGGAGTACTATTAATGAGATAGCAGCTGCAAATAACATATCAGTTCATCTAGCTGTACAGAAATTCTTTCAAGCTATTGAGGAACAGTACGATGATAAGCTTGGATTTGAATCTAAGATTGAGAATTCAAGAGATGAATTCAACAGACTGAATCAAGAGGTGAATAGGTTGCGCGTAGCATCATTGGCACATCCCATGATTGGCGGGGCATTATCAAGACTCTTCATTAGGGGAGTTAGAGAACAGGACATTATAGCTGCAGCAGACCTATTTGAAAGGTATATTGGTCCAGGCGGTATAGAGGCAGGGATAATAGAAAACATTAACTCATTAATTACTGATCTTAAGAAATACGGCGAGATTAAACGAACTTTACACCAGCTAAATCAAGAAGAGAATAAATTAAGAAATGGAATAGCTACATTGCAGATAAAGAGGAAAGAATTAGAAGTACATAACGAACAAATGCTGTCCACGTTAGTATATTCAAAGCAGGTTGTTGAGTTTTTAGATGGAAGGGCTGATTCATTAAAATATGCAATTATCGAACTTCTTTCGATTATTGCGTTTATTATGCAACTATTTTACCCCTATTTCGAAGGCTTACAAAAAGTGGGCGAGGATCGTCATCATAACAAATTTGTAGCGTTAATACGAGCTGCGAAGATTGAAGATATTCCGACACCAGAATTGAAGACCACGGTAGTAGAAGCTATTGAAGTTATTGTAGGTAGATCAGATACTAAAGACAGCCTAAAGGAAATATTGTCTGAGACACGACATGCGCTGATTAATCAGGAAGACAAATAAGAAATCTATACATTCGCCTTTGACTAGCGTATAAAGAAACGAAAGCCTGACAATAGATAATTTATTGCAAGAAAATCTCTTCTGGAGGATGGCAATATACCAGATACTCACACGTTCTTAAATCAGTTAATTAAATTACAATTATTAGCATTGTAAATATGTGTCAGAAGGTGCAAAACAAAGAAACATTCAGAGAATTAGACTTTGCATCGCGCTTTGATAAAGCGTTGTCAAGATAGCACTGGAGAGGATGGAAATGCAAATAAAAATTGATATCAAATTACTGAAAACTTTAACGTAAGGTTTCGTTCAAAATAGGAACGAGCGGGGCTTGGTACAGAGGTGATGCACCATGATCGTTTGATTAAAAAATTGTTAAAAATAGGGGAATTCGACTCTAGAGTCTATTTATGTCATATTTTTTGAAAGATATCGGTGATAGCTAAAAAAAATCGAGGCCACGAATTTCCAGTCTTCTATTACTAATCTTGTGACAATCCGTTTATAAATTGAAAAGGCAAATCGAAATAACTGGGTAGACTAGATGTGTGTTCGGATTCTCTTTCCAATAGTTCCTACTATCACAAGCTCTATGCCAGTAAGTAATAAAGCTACGGATACTATCAGCAGCAAAAGAACAAATCCAAACTTTGGGTTGCCCAGAACAACGATACCTACTGCCGCGCTCAACACTCCTATGCCAGTCCGAAATATTCTTGTGCGCCTGTCATATTCGTCATTCCTTAGACCATCCAAGATTCTCACAACACCATTAGCCAATAATCCAAATCCGAGTATTAGTACGATATATTTTATGGCAAAACTCGGAACTATAATTCCAGGGATCAAATAGCCTACTATTGCAGCTCCTATTGCTATATTGATAATTCGAGAAGATTTTTTCAGGCCCTTTCCTCGAATTCCGGCAATGATTCTTTCTATGCCAATGATCATCAGAGCGACCAACGCGAAAATTACTATCGAATACGCCCCAAAAGAAGATGATTCCGCTATCACAACAACTGATAATGAAATACATATTAGACCTACAACAACTTGAAGTATCCTGAACCATTTACGCGGATTTTCTATACCATTAGCTGCTCTCAATAGATACAATTCAGATTCCCTAGCTAGTTCAATTTATAGATATGGGGGGTTACTACTCAGGAGTTATGGAATAGATTTCATGTGAAGCATTAATGTGACATCTATTTAAAGCTCAAACCCGAATTAACTGTGATCAGTATCAGAGGTGATGTTAATTAACTACAACTCATCTCCCGCGAATCATGAATTACCGAATTGTTATTTATAGACGAGCTCTTTATGGTCTAGCCAAAATAATTGAAAAATTGATAATACTAGGGTATGGCATTCTTAGTTGATATTTCCAGTGTAGAACGATAAGAATACATAAGTAGGACATGATTCATTTAGAAAACACAATATAAAATGCCTCTGAAGACTGCAGAACTGATCGATAGTGCGCGTAGCTTTTCTAAAGATGGCAGATGGTTTAGGGATTCTCAAGGTCGATATCTTATATTTCGTGGAGTGAATTTTGGATCTCGAAGTAAACTTGCGCCATATCTTCCTATTGCACCACTAAATATCCGAAATATCAATCAACTTGATTTAAAAAAAGAAATTGATTCAGTAAAACCCGAATTAGATCTCCTAAAACAGCTTGGATTTAATATTATTCGATTATTAATATCGTGGAAGGCAATCGAGCCAAAGCCGAATCCAAATCCAGATGAGATCTTGCCTGAGGGTAGACAATATCTTGGTCTTGTAAAAGAAATAATTGATACATTGTATGCAAGAGGTTTATACGTACTTTTGGATTTTCATCAAGACATAGCCCACGAAATCTATGGCGGTGATGGGTTTCCGGATTGGGCATTAGCAATAGATGAAAAACATAAGCGTCCTCAGCCTTCAAATCTAAGAGATAAAAAATGGCAAGTAGCATATCTTGTAAACAAATTAGTAAAAAACACCTTACAATCATTTTGGCAAAACAACCTAACGAATAAGGAAGCAGGGCTTCAGAATTATCCGGTTAGGACCCATCTAGAAAAGACCATAGGACAAACCCTCAAATTTTTCAAATCATCTGCAAGTAATAGTCAAAAAGAAGAAGGAGAGCCGGCTATTTTGGGAGTTGAGCCATTTAATGAGCCTCATCCTGTCGGGCTTCAGGACTTTGAACAGAAGCTTCTATTTCAATACTACCTTAACGTAGAAGAAGAAGTCAGGAAATTTGACGACAGGATATTTTTGTTTATTGAACCAGGTGTAGATTGGACTCTTTCTGAACGTGGAGATAAGCCTAAATCAGCCCCTTCTCCTTTTAGTATAAAGCGCACATTCAATTTAGGATTCATCCGCAACACGATGGTAGAAGGAAAGGTACTTACCAAGAATATCAATACTTATCTACCAAAAGATTCAAGCTCGCTTGAGAGATTAAGGAATCGTGGTGTTTTGTCATTCCATTATTACGAACCGTTAGCCATCCTTGGCGCCTTTGCAAAAATTCCTGATAACATGCCTAGATACAAGCAAGAGTGGCCTGACATCTTCGCCCAAATGGTCGAAGCCGCAACTGAGCGCGATCTTATTCCATTTATGACAGAATTTGGTGGATTTCAAGGAGCGGAGCAGATACGTGACTTCATCGACCTTCAATTTGTTCAAATAGAATCCAACCTTCTCAATACAACGTATTGGAATTATGATCTCTATAATACCGTGGAAGGAAAGGACAACTGGAACCTCGAGGATTACTCTTTGCTTGGCCCAAATAGAACTCCTCGTAACATAGACGTAATCGCGCGCCCATATCCTATGCGTAGCTCTGCAGAGCCTACATTGCTCTTTTTTGATAGTGAATCCAAATACGCAGCCATCATTCTAAATGGAGCAGTACTAAGAGGTACACCAACGGTAATTTATGTTCCATATCATTACCATTATTCGCCTGAATTTAGACTATGGGCAACTAGTAAAGAAGTTGAATGGGATAAAGAGAACCAGCTTTTGTATTGGTATCCCGCAACAGATCAAGATGTAAATCAAATAATTATTGGTACAACACCAAATTTAGACACTAAATCATTACCCAAAAGAGTAAAAACGCTGTTGGATAAGACTGAATTAGTAAATACTTTCTCATAAAAGCAGGCAGGACATCTATAGAGTGAAGAGGGAATTATATGACAACGATGTGTGTACTAATATGTGTACCAAGTAATACTACTACCATTATACTGTAACACCGGTGGATCTGCTAGTCCCTAAGTAGATATCTAGATGTATTATTCTCAAAGGGCGTCAGAGCCATTATTTGACGATTATGAATTTTTATAGCTGGGTCAGGAAAAGATTAGAACTTGATTTACATCTCCTGTCTGAATCGACGAAGCAAAGTATTTTTTCGCAGTCAAAAAAAAATAATGGTGCCCTTCAGTGCTGAAAGAGCACTAACCTAATTACTTACCCGTACCGAATTGAGTGCCAGTAATTTCCACAAGTCTATTGCCGGATGTGAAACTAAGAGCTAGTACTCTGTCTGTATTCGTGCTTTGAATTTGTTTCCAGCTCAATCCGTGGCCATCCATTGTGACTTTGAATGGTATGTCTTGACCTTGATCATTTTTGGCATCTATAGCAAATCTAGGTATTTGGATAGTCATAGTTCCGGGTGTACTTCCAGGATTGAGAATAATATTCACCGCTTTCAACTGAGGGTTTGGTACTATTCCGACAACCGTGCCGCCTCTGATGCTATATTTGACCGTGTATGTCTTTCCTTTGAAGTTTATTTGGAATTGGTTAGTATATCCTGTCTTCATGAGACTCTGAACGGCAGTCGTGTCGAGCTGCGCCTTAGCAGCTTGAAGAGGCACAGCAGCTACTAGAGTTCCTACAAACAACGAGAACGATAGCAGTACTATTAGACTCTTTGTTTTGTGGGTCATATGTGTAGAGGAATTGGGCTTTTTTATCATATATTAGAAGCTGTAAATAAGGACAGTATTTATAAAGTTTCGCTTAACTTTGCTGTGTTGAATGACTAGATATCTCAGAAATCCTTCTAGCTCTCTATGGAAACAGGTATGTGTGTACGGTGGCGAGCAGCCATATCAAGGAATTCGGATAATGAAATTTTGCCTCTTCCTTTCCTTTGTTCATCTCCTTTAATCCTGCTCGCCAGTTCGATAAAAAATCAGTATCAAATAATAGCTCTCCTCTTCTAACCAGAGATTCATTATATTCTCTCCAGTTTACTTTCCTCTCGGACTTCTTTTCCTGACTTCTCTTAGCAGGCAATAAGGAATCTATGGTAGGCTTTAATAAAGCTTCTCAGTTTCACAAATCTCTATGATAAGATGGTCAGTTATTCGACACAGCACTTAATTTTCCAGGCAGATTCTCCACACACATGCGAAAGTAGAGCATGACCAGAGGATCAAAGGATTGCTGGGTATATTTGTTACAACGATATTAGCTACAGAATGATCACCCATTGCACACAACCAGAATAGAAGTAAGCAGTTAATAGGGTTCATTTGAAGGGAGACTAAGCTTGATTACTTGTTCAAAAGAATATTCTTGGTATTAGATGTCGTGTCTATTCATTAAGCACAGAAGGTTAGAGAAGTATACTTTCTCGCAATTGACCTAAAATTGCGTTCTTATTCTCACTGACCAGATGTCCTGACCGTAATCTGACAGAAGTACTGTGAATGCGCCTCCACAGAAAATCGATCAACAACAATACTTTCAGCAATCCAATGAATATGATATTAGGAAAGCAGTAAATCACGACTGAAAACTACACCCGACAGATAAGAGAGGTGTTGAGTAGTATTCATGATCTTACTATTCCTATCGTTAGTAGAGAAATTTCAACCATCTCTATTCTAGGCTAGTACAATGATAAAAGTCATACTGTACTTTTTGAAAGTTTAGACCTTTGTTTGTAAGTTGGCATTTTTATCCCCTCTCAATACTTATTAGAACAATGAAGAATATAGGGGGAGAACCTTACGATCATATATATAACTGAAAAAGAAATTGATCTATAAATTGGAAGTGGTAAGATCACCACCCTGGCTGCGAATGTTACAGATTGTCTTTGGTTCAATAGCTGTTCTTCTGTCAGTAGTGGTTCTAATATTTTTAGTAATATTTCCAGCATCTGCCATATTAACAATAATTCTGATCCTTTCCATAGTGTTCCTAATCGTTGGAATCGAAAGGATCGCGATTGGAGTATCATCATTATCTCCCACAAGAAAAACACGTACTACTAATATCGTGCTTGGGGTAGTAGTGATAACCTTCTCGATTTTCCTTATGGAGTTTCCAATAGGTACTACAGCGTTCTTGATAATTATAGCTGCATTGGCTCTGTTGTTAAGCGGTATTGCAAGGATTATTCATGGAATTTCCAAAGACGTCTCAGGATCCTCAAGGGGCTTGCTTATTGGTGTGGGAGCGTTAAGCGTGATAATATCTCTCTTAATAATCGCAAACCCTATCCGCTTTGGTGTGGGTTTGTTGGCCATTATGCTAGCAGCTGTACTACTGATAGGAGGGGTAGAGACGATAGCTTTAGGAGCAAGAGGGGGTAAAAAGGAGAGCATCGCACCATCACCATCATCACCATCACCATCACCACCACCATCATCACCACCACCATCATCACCACCACCATCATCACCAACATAATCGTCGGCTGACAAATCTGGGCAATGATATGGTTTTCCATCGTAGTTACCTCCAATAGTGTCTTTATTCTTCGACGCCCTTGCCTAAGCTCTATCCAGTTTCTACTCTGACTCGTCGAAATCCCTTAATTGCAAATCAACCAACGCAAAACTGATTAGCGTTCCATCGATTCTGTGATAAAAGGGTAGAGGCATTAAAGATCTAATACTGCGTGCAGTCACTTCCATAATTTCAACTAACTTATTGCAAGGTTATTTCATTTGAGAGTAGTTCGATTTGTCAAGATTTTCACTGATAGTCAAGACCAGAATATCGCTAGATTTCGATTCTTATAGTCAGACAGATAATCGAATCTCATGTTAATCCAATAAAATCGAATAATGGATGTGGTATTGCTGCATTTGCGGAATTACCGAAGGTTGCTCACAAGGGATTCAAGATATACTATTCATCATTTTACTTTTTATTTTTTTTAGATCTACATCTCGCGAATATTTAGTCGATGTACCGTACTTGAGCTTCTTGAGAGTGCCTAATATAGGATTTACTCTAAGCTCAAATCGTTCACGTTATTTCCTTGGCTGTCAACGGCACCATCTTAGTAGCAAGGCGTTTCATTCTGATAGCTAGAAACACACAAGCAATAGACATTGCAACCCCAACCCCAAACAGAATGTTAAATGTGACTGGACTCGGGTAACTTTTCGCAACATTATCAACGGAAGCGGAGACAGTAACAGATGCTAGAATTACAGTTGTCATGACTGGCCCTATTGCACCTCCTACAATTCTCATCATATTTGTAGCAGCTGAGGATATTCCAGTATACTCTTTAGGTGTAAATAAAATGTTTGTGTTGTTCAATGTCATTGGTAGAAGCGCCCCAGCAGTACCGAATACAAAGAGGGCAAGATTTACAGATTGCGATGTAGAGTGGAAAAACAAAAGCAATAAAAATGAAATAGCGGTAATTACAACGCCCGGTACCAACAATTTCAGATTAAGTCCTCTTCTTCTTACCATTAACAATCCGAAAATTGGGCCAAAGATCATCATTGATAGACCAAAAGACAACTGTAGAAATCCTACCTTTAATGGTTCTAGTCCTAACCCTGATGGAGGAGGAGCAGAGCCCAATTGTGGTATGCCGGTTATAACGAAGTACTGTAAAATACCGAACATCAACATCATGATGTTCCCAGTTAAAATGACTGGATGAAACACTAGCTTCAGGTTAACTAATGGAGATTTTACTCGCTTTTCCACTTTGATGAAAAGTACAAGAGAGATAACTCCTATGATGAGAGGAACTACAAATGCTACCAAATTAGTGGCAATCGACCCGCTAAATGTTATTGCTATTAGAAAACTGACGAGTGTAACAGTCAGCGTTATAATCCCCATAAAGTCCATATGCAGTTTTTTATCCTGCTTCTTGGCCTTTGTAGGAATATCACTTGAAGATTCTTTGTCTGCAAGATCATGCTCATGTATCTTCTTACTTTCATCACTATGAATAAACTTCCAGCATACAAATAACAGAACTACTGCAATAGGAGCACAGAAGTAGAAATTACCCTGCCATCCTGCGCTTGCAGCTACAACTGGTCCTAGCACGGCGCCTAATGCCATGCCACCAGAATAGGCTGAGAGATATATACTCAAGCCAATAGGGAATTTGCTTATTGGGACCTTATCTCTTATTAACTTAGTCGAAATCGGGGTACTAGCCACGGCTATTCCCTGAAGTACTCTAAGGGCAAGAAGAGTGGATATGTTAGGAGCAAAAGGTGCCAAGATAGTTCCTACTGTAAAACATACCATCATTATCATTAGCATTTTCTTGGCTCCAATAAGATCTGATAACCTTCCCATTATAACAGTCATGACAGCTCCACAAACCATGTATGATGTCATCACCCATGACGAAAGAGATGTAGAAATTTGAAAGTCTTCAGCTATACTCGGAAGAGCCGGTGACATCGCCGTATTAAGATAGAGAAATATCACGATAGTACCGCTTAATATTAGAATAGTTTTCCACGCATCAAAGGAGATTTCTTCTGGAGGCTTGGTAACAGCAGTAGCAGACAATTAATTGATATGCAAGATAACACACGTATTTAAAATTATGCTACGATCACTAAACATATAAAAATAAAAAATAATGATATATACTATAACGAGGAAAATAGCACACATCTGATAAAGCTAATCTTTGATGTGGTCGGTATTTTCAAGAGTCATTGACAATCGGACATGCTCCTCTCTATTACTGCAATTGCAATACAATTTTGAAGGTTCAAAATTAAGGATAAATATTAGCAATTGGTATTCTCCTGTACGAAAGTCGATCTAAACGTATCAATTGGAAACGGTTACCTATACGGCGATGCGTCTACCCTTTATGGATCTTACAAGATTAACATTCAAGAAGGAACAGATAACATAGCTATTCTTCCAAGTGATTTGGATGTCGTTGCAGGTCTTACCATGATTTCCTTTCATGCAGGCAGCGAGGATGAGATTCCTTTTCGATGTGAGGTTAAGACGGAAGAAACAGACATGATTCAATTCTTTACGAGCTTAGAAACATTGATTAAATTGACAAAAAATCCTCCAACGTGGATGTCCGTAGAGAAGATATAATTTAATTCCGAGTAGGGTCTAGCATTCTATCTACTATTGTCACGACCAGTTTCCAATACAACTCGTTGAAGGGTTGGAAACTATTCAAGACAAAAGACAAATACCAAAAAAACCTAGATGTAAAAGAGTCGTTCTGAAAGATAAGAGTAACTGCAGTTATCAAAGATAAAAGAAACTGCGGCAGTTTGAAATTTCACGTACTTACTGACTGGTGCTTGAGCACATGAGAGTGGAGCAATACCAAACGCTTAGAATAGTAATATACGGCCACTCTCATTTGAAGAATCAAATTAAGAATAAATAGCACAGCTGGAAATTTCCTAGCCTATTCTGTCAAGATGATCAGCATGGCTCTGAATTTCTTTTGTTAGGGACCAACTTAACAATATTCGTATAACTACAATCACAACTAGTATTGCAAGTTCATTTGAAGAGGGAGCCAGAATCGTTTTTAGAATGTCGGCCGCTACCACAAAATCCAGTGCTATCAATAAACCTCTGATTAGAGTATATCGTATATACTGTATATGCTTAGTCTGCTCTTCTCTTTTAGATCGTGATACTATTACTCTGATGATGCCTACTAGTGTTACTACTACAATTACCGTGATAATTATCGCTATGGCAATCTCTATAGCAATAGATATGTAGTTGATAACAGGTTTAAGAAAAGCCTCAATGGATGCTCCCGTGGATTCTTGCATATACTATTTTATCGGAATCTTCCAGCCGAAAGTATATTAAGTCTTTGTATTCAGATTTAACAGTTATTCGAACAGTAGGTGTCATTCCAACATGAAGATTTGTTTTCTTAGTGATCTATCTATATGTGTATAGAACGTAACAAGTATACAATCTGCTCCTCTTTCTCTTGTTACCCTCTTTCTAAAAAGAAATGCCGACATACTAGTATTCTATTAATCTATGGTTGTGTGTCTGCTCTCCTATTATTACCCATCCAAAATAAGCTATAGATAAAAATACAATTAAATTGCACTTATCTATCTACCTCGACTTGAGTTATCTTTGCAGAACGACATCGCAGACTTAATTCATTTGTACAATGATATTCCTAGTGGTCAAGTATGCCTTAGCCTATTATCTGTGGACTTCTTTTCCTTTCTAGTAAGATACCCATCTCACTAATTCTGTTCTTATTTCTAGAATACAGAAATATTTCTATTTCCGAAGCTCTAGCTAGTTCACTATATGGTGGTAAGTGGTAAGTGTTTAAGTTACCTAGTGGGTAATATCGACTGTCGTTTCCCCGTGATCCCGGCTATTACCATTTCTATTCCAATTATTAAAAGAGCTATCCCTACTATCACTCCTAGCAGTTTTGCGCCAAAGACAGGAGATACCATTATCGCTATGGATACAGCGAGAGCTATGACACCGACACCAATGGTAAAGGCCCTAGCCCATCCTCGTCTTTCTTTATTTCCTACTCCATGCACGATTCTTTCAATACCGACAAAGAATAATGCGATTGCAAGAAGATATATCACAAACACAGTGGTCCCTACTGGGAATGCTAGAAGAGTAATGGACAATATGATAACAATTATACCTAATACTATACTCGCCAAACGAGACTTCCTCTTGACGAATATACCACTTAAGACTTCCCCAATTCCAATTACTAATAAAACTATCGAGAGGATGTATACAATTGATAACGTTGCTAAGGCAGGCCTAGCTATAATGGATATTGACAGTATGACTGCGATCAATCCTAAACCAATTTGCGCACCACGTAGCCAACCAGGACTTTTATCTACTTCTTGCAATTAACTATTCATTATTTAAGAATACATATTATATAAACCATAAGATACACAAATTTCGATAACTGCTGTACAACTATTTAACTTATGATAGTATCTAAGCAACAATAATGCTGCAGTATTAGGCGATTCTTATCCATTCTCTAAATGACGGTTACTGGATCATTAGTTCATGATGAACGCAAATATGAGCAAATACGCAAATATGCGCAAGAAATCGCAAGTTCATTCATTTGTCTTGTTCTGCGCTGTTTAGTTCATGCAAATAAAGTATACTTGATTTCAGCTTACCGAGGGCTGTACCTTTCCTTGAATTTCTAAGTGGCGTATTCAGCGTCTGTACCCTAACATAGACTTTGCCATCAAGTATCAGTTTTATCAAATCTGACAGCTGTTTTCATGGATATAAAATGTGATAAGGTAGAGGCAGCTTCAGGTAATGCATTATTAGCTATTAGTAACAGCGCTTTAATGTGACACGATATGATTGCAAACCTTGGACTTCCAGTCTTTACAAGTATGGCATCTGCTTTTGTTCTAGGATTTATTCGGGGGCAATGAAACGAGCATTTACAAAATGTTTAAAAAACTTGTAGCAAGAGATCTTCCTCTTCCAATGAAGTACTTTTTGATGATGTTCTTGGCTTTAATGATGTAAAAGAAATATTTCAGATGTCCATAGAAGCAGATAAATCTGTACTTATTCTGCTAGTTGGTCCGCCTGAGTCAAAGTCGTTGTTTATGAGTTGTCTTACCAAGTTGGAAAGATCTTATTCTGCTGTGGGAAGCAGCTCAACAAAGTCTGGCATATTGGATTATTTAGTTGAAAATAGACCTAGATATTTCATTATAGACGAAATTGAGAAGATGAATAAGCTGTTAGTTTCTATAGTAAATTGTTGAGAATGTGATATAGTTGACAAACAACAAGAATATGTTTTAATTTAACCGAACCCATGCTATGCTTGAAAGATCTCCTGTCTGTATACAACGTGACCCGATAACGATAATAAATATACCGTATGGTGTGAATAAGATCTATGAATTCCAGTATAAATAGAGCTTTAATATTTCAAGGAGGAGGTTCGCTCGGTGCATATGAAGCTGGTGCTTACAAAGCTATCAATGAAGATCTTTCAGCATACTTTAGAACAGAGGGAAGGGGAAACGAGCCAATATTTCATATCGTATCTGGAACGTCAATAGGCGCCATAAACGCTGCTTTATTGGTAAGCTATGTGAAGGAAAATAAAACATGGGAAGGATCTGGAGAAAGGCTTGTCGAGTTTTGGGAATATCTTTCTACACAGCCGTCTGTTGAAAAGTTACCTTACTTTACGCATTATTGGGATTCTTGGCGTAGATTAAATAAACGAATTGCTTCAGGAGAGTCTGCCAGAAGATATTTTAGCACTAAGGAATTTATTTTGAAGGGAGTTCCTAATGTATTTGTACCTAAGACACCTTTGTTAGACAATAGATTTTTTGATCCATTAAATACATGGTATATCTATGACAACAGACCGTTAAAAGAAAGCTTGGAAAAGTTTGCAAGGTTTCCTATTTCCACAAGCTTCGAAAATGATGAACCAAGACTCTTGCTAGTGGCTGTGGATGTACAGGAGGCAACTCCAGTGGTTTTCGATAGTTACGAAAAGGAAGATGGAACAAGGAAATCAGAATACGGGAGATACGGTAGAATGAAATCTGATGGTTCAGCCAAGAATCCGGAGAGTAACGAGGGATTTGAACACGTTATCAGATACGAAGATGGCATTAAGGCAGATTTCGTTTTAGCAAGCTGTTCAGTTCCGGTAAATTATGACTATACGAGACTAAACGTGGAAAACCGTACCTTGGCCATGGAAGGGCAAGGCGACAACAAAGATATTGGGGATAATAATCGGCCTTCTTCTTCGAACGGCAGTAACAGCTTGCGCTTTTTCTGGGATGGTGGCCTATTAGCTAATACACCACTAAGGCAGACTATCGTTGCTCACAGACATTATTGGCATAGAGTTAGAAAATTAGACAATATACCCAGACTCAAATTCGGTATAATAAATCTTCATCCAGCTAAACAAGATTATCTTCCTTCCGACTATGATGGTGTAATTGACAGAAAGAATGACATCATATATCATGACAGAACAGAATTTGATGAATTTGTTGCAGTTCTAGTATCTGATTACGCAATACTAGCAAAGTCTCTAATCAAATTAGTCGAAGATAATGGTGCAAGCAAAGAGGCACTGCAAAAGATTTTGAATGAGAAAACTAATGTTGTTTTTCTTGCCACTGGCAAGCAGGGAAGATATGATGATTTAGTGAAGGGTAGAGTAGATGTTGATCTTGTTGAACGTTTGGAGCGAAAGAACGACAGTCATACTATTTCAAATAAGACATTTGACTTTTCAAAAATAACAATCCAACAACTAATTCAAGATGGATATCAAGAGACTAAGGAACAGATGAAAGAAGTACTTGCCAAGATAAGAAGAGAATTGTCTGGCACGTAGTCACTTTTCAAAAACAAAATTCAACAGCTAATTCAAGATAGATATGAAGAGACTAAGACAGAACTTCTTCTTGTGCTTCGTTAGCACGAGAATGCAACTCATAACTCATAAGGATAATCTAAATCACTTCTCCAGAGACCTGGCCCTTGTATATCCTGTGTGTGTGATAAAGGTCAGACTTCATAACAGATCCTCAGTCTGGGGAGATCATTTGGAGGTTAACCATTCGTAATAGTCATACAGCAAAGGGCTAGATTACAGCAGACTCTGCTTACTATCTAATTTCAGATGATAGGGCGATTCGCAACTGAATAAAGGTGATTCTATCCTATGATCAGATAATTCGTCAAGGAGTTACGTTGCTGGTGGTCTCAAGAAACAGCCAAAAACTCCAGGCTGAGGAAGGATAGTACATTGAGGCTGCTTACAAGTCTTTATCATATATTCCAGGAACTGTTCCAGTAGTTGCTAATATGTGATCTTTGCACTTTTGTGAATCTCTACCTTTCTTTGTAAAGACATCTACAGTATACATAACATGTTGATACTGAACATGAATGCGATCCCAAAAGAAGAGCAAAAATACAAATTGCAGAAGAATTTATTGCTCTACAACTTGATCTAGAGATTCAGACAGTTATCAGCATTCTAAAAGACCCAATCTTAATCTTATTTTTAGGAGACAGATATTTCTATTTCCTAGGCTTTAGATCCAGATGTAGGTACGAACTGCTGTCGTCTCCCAGAGATTCCAGCTATGATCATCTCAATTCCAATTATTAAAAGAGCTATCCCTATTATTAGCCCTGCTAGACGTAGACCGAAGAGAGGAGATACCATTATCGATATCGATATAGTATGCGCTATGACACCCACACCTATGCTAAAGGCTCTAGACCATTCTCGAATTTCTTTGTTTATTATTCCAGACACGATTTTTTCAATACCAACAGAGTAATGCAATTGCAACCAAGATTATCGCACGCGCAGCAGCCCACTACTAGGAATGCTATAAAAATAAGCGCCAATATGATAACAAGTATGCCTAATTGATACCGGCCAAACGAGACTTTCTCTTGACGAATACACCACTTAGCTTCCCCGATTCTACTATCCTACTAGTATCATATAGAAAATAAGATTCGTAAATTTTAAAAATTGCTGTACAACTATTTATCTTATGATTGTATTTACACAACAATAATGGAAATAACAAAAACTAAGAAAACACCAAATAAAAAGACGATATTGCACTTTATTATAGCAATTTCCACCATTGCCTCGTTAATATTAGTATTTGTTGATTTTATATTCCCGCTGACAGAAACTCAACGGATCTATCTACGCCTCTTTGACCTTATCGTTGTGGTCATCTTGGCTGTGGACTTTTATGCTAGAATAAGGAATTCAGAAGATAAACTGAAGTATATTCTAATACACTTGTATGAATTTCCCGCAATGATGCCGTTACTAATAACAGGTGTAGGAGATGCTTCCAGCGTACTCTACTACGTGAGATTCATTGCTCTCTTTAGACTAGTACGTCTATACAATATAATGTCATTATTAGAGGGAAGCGAGCTTATTATGTTGGCTGGTCTCTCTGTAATTAGTATTATTTTTGGAGCTTTTGGCTTTTATTTGGCTGAAGTAGGGAAACCAGACTCAACCATAAACAGCCTGTATGATGCTCTTTGGTGGTCCGTAGAGACAATCACAACTGTAGCGTATGGCGAGTATTATCCAGTCACGGCTACAGGAAGAATAATAGCAACAGTCATGATGTTTGCAGCGATAGGGTTTCTGTGGACTTTTGTGGGCTTATTGTCTTCTGTGCTTGTATCAAGAAGACTGAAGAAGAGTCAGTCGACTACAACTACCGTCGTTAATGATACAAAGACTCTCATTAAGAACAGAATCGATGGAGTTGAAAATCTAAGTGACGAGGACTTAGAAGACCTAATTGCCGTTTTACGATCACTAAATTCAAGAAAGAAAAGGAAATCAGAGCCATGATCTCGGGTATTCCTTGATAAGAGTGGAATGCAAATTGAATCTACATAAAATTATGAAATGAATACAAGTATTTCTCAGTATTAGGCGAGTCTTATTCATTCTCTAATTGACGGTCGCTGATCATTAGTTCATGATGAACACAAATATGAGCAAATATAGGCAAGAAATGGCAAGTTCATTCATTTGTCTTGTTCTGCGCTGTTCAGTTCATGCAAATAAAGTAGAAAGATGGTTACTATTCTTGGGAGGATTCAGTAGTTAATTTCAATGTTAACTCTGAATTGACCCAAATACCATGCACACGAACTACTGGAACTCGATATAAGTTGATTGAAAGTCTTGGTCATTGGTTCCATTTACTATGATATGGATCGTTGTATGTTAAACGTTACTTTGTAAATTAATATGATCTGGAGGAGTGTATACAACAACATGTCAGTTCTTAGGATTAAATTGGGATCGGATTTGTAAGAATAGATAATTAGCCAATGTGTTTTTGTCTCTTGTTATGACATGGAGAATACACTATTATTGAAATATAAGATCTGCAATATAAGGTCTGATAGCTAATCTAATCGAGTTCAAAATAGTTGCGCTATTAACCTGATGGGAATATCTGATAGATATCGCTAGCGATATCTTATATATGAACAAATGTCTAGTAGTACGACCGGTGGTTAACTGTGCATTTCATCGACTAACTAACATCTATAAAACAAAAATAATTGTCAAAAAGTGATGGCATGATCTAACTGTGATTGTATTTGAAGATCTTTTTTAACTACTGAATTTCATCTTGAATAAACTATTTGTACAAATTGCCAAACCCTTTTTATAATCGAAATTATATTGAGCCATTAATTTGAAAAACTGGGAGTAAGATACTGAACGACCTTGGTTGAACGGATTGATATGCACTACTATGAGACGCTGAAGAGGCGGAGCTACCTCAACAGTAAGGGCACACTTTATAAATTTGAAGACTGGGTTATTGAGCAATGCAAACCATATCCTGGGATGCGAGTCTTAGAGCTCGGTTGTGGAACAGGAAAACATACCTTCCCTTTTGCCGACCTAGTTTCACCAGGAGGTTCTATTTTGGGTATTGATATATCACAAGAGGCTGTGACTGAAGTTAACGAAAAGGCCAAGACGAACCAACTAAAACAAATGAGAGCTATGAAAGGATCTT
>Ga0193700_1000069_pt1 | contig 19289 bp, 20 predicted proteins | sample U3s1metaG_FD_143057 | JGI IMG/M metagenome (GOLD analysis project Ga0193700, IMG submission 143057) | Soil microbial communities from a riparian zone of the East river system, Colorado, United States - U3s1 | ecosystem: Environmental > Terrestrial > Soil > Riparian zone | place: USA: East River... | reverse complement strand
TTTTACAGCATATTTGGTGACTCGATTTATAATTCTGCCTATAGTCCTTTTTATTATCTTATCATTAGTTGCCATCTCATCAACTCAATTTGTAGTACTTGCTACTACTACTACTACTACTACTACCGACCAAGTCACCCCGTCTACTATCCCTTCAACCATTCCTTCTAAGGCAAACAGTAGTAATAGTAGTAGTGGTGGCGGCATTGCTGGAACCGTAAGCGGAACTACTCCTGCATCTAAAATAAGGATCGTTACCTCATTCTATCCAATATATGAATTTGCTAAACAGGTTGGAGGAAACAAAGTTGAAGTATCAAATCTCATCCCTGTTGGCGTAGAGCCGCATGATTACGAACCTACGGTACAACAAATACTAACTGCACAATCGTCTGACATATTGGTGTATAACGGAGCAGGGCTAGAACCTTGGATTAAGAAAATCAATGCAAAATTTGCAGTTGATACTAGCCAGGGTTTGCAACTTCTTCAAATGAGCAACGAAGTAAACACAAGGAGAGGAGGTGGAGCACCAGGAGAAGTCGTTGACCCCCATATTTGGCTAGATCCTATCCTTGCAAAACACCAAGTTGAAAAGATTCGTGATGCACTGTTAAGAGTAGACCCAATGAACAAGGACTATTATAATATGAACGCTCAAAAATTCATAGGACAGCTCTATTCGCTTGATTCTTCTATAAGATCACAACTTTCTGCGTCCAAGTGCCCAAAAAAAGACTTTATAGTATTTCATAATGCATTTAGCTATTTTGCAAAGAGATATGGTTTAAATCAGCACAGCATTCACGAAGGATTAACACCAGAAGGAGAAATATTGCCTCAAAGATTACAAGAGATCATACAACTATCTCGCAACTTGGGACTGAATGTCATTTATTCTGAAGATTTAGTTGATCCACGTCTATCAAACGTTATCGCTGGGGAGATCCCGAATGGTAAAGTGCTTATTCTAAGCCCAATTGAAGGTATAAATCAAGAGGAACAAAAAGCTGGCATTGGATATCTTGATAAGATGAATCAAGATATTAATAATCTTAAGGTGGGTCTTGATTGCAAGACCTAGCAGCAGTAAAAGTAGCAGTTGTTAAGAATTTAACATATACATACAGTTCCCACTTGGTTGTTTTAGATAATATTTCATTTGTAGTAAACGAGGGCGACCTGCTGGGAATAGTTGGCCCTAACGGCGCAGGTAAGACTACTCTGTTTAGCTGTATGCTCGGATTGTTCGAAGATTATAGAGGTGAAATTACAATATTTGATCAAGATATCAGGAAAAATAAAAAGGTTCTACAACAAGTAGGATACATACCGCAGAAAAATTCGATAGATCAAAATTTCCCAGCAACGGTACAAGAAATTGTTTCATTGGGGATAATTGGAAAAAAAAATTCACACGATAAAATAATTTCTGCCATTGAAACTGTGGATTTATCTGGACAGATCGATAAAAGGATCGGTGAACTTTCAGGCGGACAACAACAGAAAGTTCTAATTGCAAAAGCATTAGTAAACGATCCTAAATTATTGATTTTAGACGAACCTACTACAAGTATTGATCAGGATACACAAGACAAATTCTATGCATTGTTAAAGAAGTTAAACCAGAAGAATAAGATATCTATCATATGGGCTTCTCATGATTTGGATGCGGTCAATAAACTAGCAAACAAGGTCGCATGCATTAACAGAAGCATGTTCTTTCATGGTGATGCACATGAATTCTTCGAAAATGACGAATTGCTGAAAACATATTCTGAATCAGCTATGCAAGCACATATGCATTTGCATTTAAGGAAGGAAGATAGGAAGGGCGATAACAGTAACAGCAGCAACAACAACAACAGCAATAGCAATAGCAATAATAAAGGGACTAATACAGGTGGGCAAGATTATCGTGGGATTTGAAATTCTTGAATTCGGTTTTATGCAACGTGCTCTCATCACCGGTCTTGCAGTAGCTGTAACCTGCTCAGTAATTGGCCTGTTTCTTGTGCTAAGGCGTCAATCACTATTTGGAGATGCTATATCACACGTGGCATTTGGAGGAATCGCTATAGGCCTATTTATCAATTTATATCCGATATGGACCGCATTCATTGTCTCCATCTTTGGAGCTCTAGGTATTACTAAATTAAGAGAGTCCACAAAGATCCCTCCTGATTCTGCTATCGCGGTATTGTTGACATCAGGACTTGCAGTTGGTGTTGTCTTGATAGGTTTAGCCGGCGGGTTCACTCTTGATTTGTACAGCTTCTTATTTGGAAGCATCCTACTAGTGAGTCCTCAAGACACCTTAACGATTTTGATATTAAGTGCAGCAGTTCTATCTATTATATCGGTCATTTATAGAAAACTATTGTACGTTACTTTTGATGAGCAGCAGGCAAAAGTTAGTGGAATTCAAGTTACAAATCTTAATTATCTTTTCATTGTACTTGCTAGTATAACGGTAATCACATCAATTCGATTGGTAGGAGTGCTGCTGATCTCGTCATTAGTTGTAATTCCAAACATTACTGCCATAATGTTTGGAAAAGGTTTCAAGAAAACCTTACTAATATCGTTTTTGATCGCAGTTTATTCGGTACTTGGAGGTATAATAATTTCATATTATCTAAATTTGGCTCCAGGTGGAACAATTGTACTTATGTCAATAGCTACTTTCTTTGCTACTTTAATTGCAAAACATTCAATCATTGCAATCAAGAGAAGAAGTGTAAAAACAATCACAACTATAAGCTAAGATCCCAAGTTCTTTGTAGTAGGACATCTATCCTGCTATGCTAACAAAACTATTACGGATTACAACAAAATTCGTAGTTCGGAGGGCCGCTGGGCAGCGGCATGACGGAAAGAGGGATAATGATGATTGTAGAAAAGTGCCATTGTTGTGACTAATACTATACTCTAATATTTTAAATGAATTCGGATACGGTATCTGCTTTATCCGATTTCTATGAGAGCCACCATAGTAGATGTGTTTTCTATTTCTATTACACTACTACCACTACTACGTTAGTTTATATTTATATTTTTAATTACATCTAAACGCCAGCAATCAAGGGGTACTAGAAGCAGTACTGTAGTTTGGATTTATCCATTCTATAAAACTCGCATTGTTAAGTGAACGGATATCATTTAGATAATTTGGAAGTATTTTAATGAATTTGAACCCGTTCTCGAGCTCAAATGAAAGAACCAGATCTCTAAGCTCCCCTTTTATCACCTTTTCAGCGTATTCTAAAGCAGACATATTGTCTGCATGTTCACAATAATTGAATAGCCTACCCCCACTTATCATTCTTCGTAGATTCGATTTCATGACTAAATCTTTTCTTTTATCGTATAACATTTTTCCAATACCTTCATGTCGAACTTTTGGGTGTGTGGATATATCAGCTCCGTAAAGACTATTTCCTTTGGGATTATGGTTTGTAAGCATGCCATCATCGGTAATCTGTTTCCAAGTATGTTCTAAATATTCAGGATTCAAAGTGACTATCAGACTAGTAGCTGAAGCAATTACTTCCCCATTTAATTCAGCACAAAATTGCCCTTCAGGGAAAACATGTAGATGGCTTTCAAGCTCACTTGGATGCCATATATTTCCATACTGAGCTAGATATGGAAATGACTCTTTTTGTAGATTTACTATTTTAGGAATGTCTTCTGATCGAGTATTTCTAATTGCGATTTCATGATGTTGCATATTATTAGTCAAGGATTATAATCAGTCTTCCTTCTAATGTGAGGATTAAGTATGTTATAAGGTTAATTCATTACATCAGCTTTTGGTAGCCACTTCCTGGAAGCAATGTATGAGCATACATTGCTGAGGCAGTAAAATAGATTGAGAAATAGTACAAAAGATAATTCAAACAATTTTCTTGGAATTAAGTAGCCTGTCTCTCGCTATACATACAAGCCAAACAAGTTGTCTGCTGCCATAAATTAATGGTTATCCAGGTTCAAACAGAAAAAATGGTATGGTTAAGAGAAACATCAATCATGATAGTTGTGAATTCCAAAAGGGGCAAGTACAACTCTAAAACAGCCCTTGAATGACTAATATATCAAAAAGCTTTAGCGATTAGAAGTGCAGTTACATCGTGGATAGAAAAGTAAAGAATCATTTAATTGTCGTCACATATTATATATTCAACTATGGGTTACGAATATGATTCCGGTCAAGGATCGTCCATATTCGCTGGACTCTCAGGCAAAAAATTGGCAGCTCTTGCTATTCTCCTCATAATCGGGGCATTTTTTGCTGTACAGGCCTTATTTGGTTTTCCTATTAAGGATTTATTTAGAAAAGAAATAACCGATGAAGCAAAAGTCGTCATTAAAGACCAGCAAGGAACATGCGTAGTAGAAGGATCCGATAGTCAACCACGCAGCATCCCAAACTGTCCATACAAAGTAGGAGATACCATAGTTGTCACTTTTAAAGAAGGCACTGCGCCTATAGAAAAGCATCATCTAAAGTTAAATTAGTTTATTGGACTTGGTTTTTGCATCATGTATGGATGATATATTATAGCAAAAAACTAATTTACGAAGATGGGGTAATTGTGTCTCGCAAGGGAACTTTCTTACGCAAGTAATCACTGTATAACGATTTTATTATTATTGCTACAAGCAGACCATAGAACATGTTAAAAACCAAGGCACCGCCTATGATTCTGTTCTGCATAGCCAACAAATCGCCAGGGGCAATAGCCGCAACGGTACCTGTTGGCGCTTGCTGTATTATTGTACGATGTTCTAGAGTATTTAGGGAAGGAAGCACGATCCAAAAAGTAATAGGAATGAACAGCAAGGACCAGAGAGCAAAGCCAAAGCCTAGCCCATAAAGGGGTGCGTATTTGTTTATTATTGTTCCAAGAGAATTTCTTCCTTTATTATTATCATTATTTACGATAAAGGGTACTGCCATAGCAAGTCCAATCAAGCTACCTGCTACAAGGTGTAACAGCAAACCAGAGACGATCATATTCAGCGAATATACTTGAGAGTGGGTAATTGCTGACATAAGTACAAGATAGAAAGCACCTATAGGAACAGATGTTACTTTTTCTACCATTAGCATCAATCCACTAACGGCAATAGATGACACGAGCCCGGCTATGAGCCCAAAAGCTGCAACTCTAGCTCGAGATCGTAGGTTTAGTGATTTATGCCTGCTATTATTACTCAGCATGGCTATTACTCCCCTGTTGAGATAGCATGTCATTCGATATTCGTTCTTCAGATGCTGCAGTATGAGTAGATCTGGACCAGGTTGCAATCACTCCTCTTGCGCCATATTTAGCCCACTTCTCCATACTTCTACTAATTACGGATTGTCGTTGAGCCATAATATTATAGATATATACAGATGTAATATTTTTACTTTTATGTTAGAGTTTATAGAGTAAGGATGTAATACCTAGATATTTATAGTATACTTATATAAGTATCACGAGTTTTATCAAAATATTTACATGTTATAATTCAAATGTATTTCAGCGCTCAATATATTTTATCACCTCTTTCAAAACTATCATAGATATGTTCTAGGCAGGTTATCCACGTATTCGTGCGTCAGATCAGATCTACTTCGACTGGCACTCCTTTATCTTTGGTAAATTTACCCTCATAGCAATCATAAATAGATCCTGCCAGGAATTATGAATCTAGTCAGAAATTATGTACCCGTTACACACAATTAAAGGAATACCACGTGGTATCGGTAGTAGCATACGAAAGATAGTTCTGACGAGGTTTTTTCGTAACCACTATATACATTTTACTCCATAATCTTACAGGTTGTTAGATGACATAGATAGAATTAAGCAATCCCTTGTAAAGTTTCATAAATTATATCTGAGGAACAATCAATACGATGAAGGTGATATCTTATATCATAGAATTAATTATAAGCTTATGGAGACTTTCCAAGTAACAAAAGACGATGCCGAAAAAATTCATCTAAAATATCATGAGGATAATGAGCGCAGAATATCTGAAGGTTATTGTGACAATTGCAAGAGTATTACCAAGATTATACCAATAATTTATGGGGTTTCAAATGAGGAGAGAGAAACTCTAACAGTGGCAGAAAATGAAGAAAGGATAATCATAGGAAGTTTGGCGGATATTAAGAGTGGAGTTAGCCTAGCAATGTTCGGTTGTAAGATTTGTAAAAAACCGCTACCACAATACGGCACTATGTATTAATATTCTACCGAATTAGTGGAGGCCGAGCTAATTATCTGCTTTGCTCTACTATTAAAAAGGTCTATAGTTTCTCATTTGTAACATGAATATCCTCATTAATCAATATCATCTTAAAATAAAGTCGATAAAATATTCTTTTAAATATTCCTAATACCAGCTCACAGTTAAAGAGGATAACCATTTGACTTTAATCGATTCAGCATATTACTGTTCGGAGGCCAGTAATATATCAAGACATATCGTTACCAACCTGCCATCAATGAGTGCAGTAGGGGTGGTTATTCAAAGACCTGATCGATCCAATCTTGTACTATATTGGCAGCGGTGTTGTAGTAGTAAATGAGGGATGAAAAATATTATATAAAAGATCACAATCCATTAATGCATCAACTGACATGATCAAAACCAACATGGTGATATTTACGGGTATGTTAATTTCAATAATAGGGATAATATCAGCTTTAGCTCTGCCTAGCTTGGGTTCACTTGCTATTGCACAGATAGGTGCTAATGTCGGCAACAATAATTATTCCTTTGGAAATAGCAATATTAACACGAATACCACCGGGAGTAGTTTGCAGAACGTGCCCGGCATGGACTTTGGTGGTATGAATTTTAGTCGTCTGTTCGAGGGAACATCCTTCTTGGGTACCATAGGTGTAAGCATGGTCAATGGTGTTAAAGTCACAGGATTAAATCTCCCTACCGACAATCACGTATCAGTAACTTTAAAGAATACAAATGCTAGCGATGGTGGAAATATGACTTCTGCAGTTACAGTAATAGCAATAAGAGCTGCAATGAGCAGCAAAGATATCATGTCACTAATGGCTGCTTCTAATAACCAAAATGGCGCAAATGCTAGCAATATGATGACGATGATGAGTAGCATGAATATGATGAAATCTATGCAAGGCAGCGAGGGTGGAACTAGTAGTGGTAACAGTAACAGTAATAATAGCAATAGTCTAGGCAACAGCCTCGCTAACGCGAACGCCACATTGCCAGGAAGTAATTTTAATCCAATGTCTTTCTTGGAAAATCTTCAAATGGGAAGTACTAGTCTCGTTAATCCCAATTGGAAAGTACCGCAGACCGTAACGATGGGATTGATTGGTAATCCTCTTTCCTCAGGTTCACCATCGTCAGCTGGTCTACCTCCTGCTGCAGAGTTCATAATAGCTGTTGTGATCCCGTATACGGGTCAGGCCAATTTAACAACACCCTAGCAACAACAACAGTAACTATAGCAAAATGTTATCTGGCCGTTAACATGTAGTGTTAAAATATAGCAAAAAAGAATAGGCTACAAGGGGCCCTGCTGGAAGATCAAACATCATTTATCTATTACCAAACATAAAATAGAACTTAGAGTAGTATCGTGATAAGTAGAGTTAAGAACAATTATGTTTTCGCTGCAAACATGGCAGACATACAGTCTACAGGCGGTTGTTTAGTTGTCCAGATTGAAAATCACACAATCGCTATTTTTTCGTATGATTCCAAAGTATATGCAGTAGACAACCGCTGTCCTCATATGGGTTTCCCTCTCAATCGTGGCACAATTAAGGATGGTATCCTCACATGTCATTGGCACCACGCACGTTTCGATCTAAAGAGTGGTGGGACCTTTGATCAATGGGCTGGTGATGTCCGTTCTTTTCCTGTCCAAATCCGCGATAGGCAAGAGGTATGGATAAACATCTCACATTCCATAAAGTCAAGTGCTACCTCCCAATACGATCAAACGCTACTATATGATGGACTCAAACGAAATACTCCCCTAATGATTGGTAAGGCTGTGTTTGCTATGTTAGTCCAAGGCGATTATAATGGAGCAGCAGCTAAAAAGGAAGCAGTCAAAGAAGAACAAGAAAATGGTTTGCTAAGGGCGTGTCGCACAGGTCTTGATTTTGGCGTCCATTACAAACAGTCTGGGTGGGGACAGGGCTTAACCATACATACTTGTATGATTAACATTCTGCCATATCTTGCTTCAACAGATAAAGCACATGCACTTTACCACGGTCTCTCTGCTGTAGCACAAGACTGTGCATCTGAACCACCACGTTTTGAAATCTCTCCTCTGCCTACACCCTGGCCAGAATTGTCGACACTTAAGCGGTGGTTCAGACAATTTATTGAATCTCGTGACGCTCAAGCTGCCGAACGGTGTGTCGTTACGGCCATCAGATCTGGAGCTAATAGCAGCCAGATGGCTGACATGCTTTTTACAGCAGCAACAGATCATAGATACCTAGATGTTGGTCACATTCTCGATTTTACTAATAAGGCGCTAGAAGCACTTGATGCAGCTGGATGGGAGAAATTCGCAGAACCTGTATTAAGTAGCCTTATTTCAGGCTACTCAAATGCCGAAAGGATGGAAGAATCTAATATTTGGCGTCACCCAATTGATTTAATCGAAATTCTAGAGAGTGCATTTAAGAAACTTCCGTCTTCTCTCGACAACGGGAGAAGCAAACGGGGAAAGTGGAATGCAGCTGATTCGCTTGTAACAGTCTTGCTAAGCGACGATCCGCAATCAATTGCTGATGGATTGTTAGAGGCACTGGGCAAAGGATGTAGCGAAGAGCAGTTGGCTAGGGCAGTGGCGCATGCCGCATCTCTGCGGATTGCACAATTTCATACACGAAACGAATTTAGCGATTGGGATACTGCACTCCATACCTTCACGTATGCCAATGCTGTACATCAAGCGATAATTAGAATAGCTACTCCCGAGTTATTACGAGGTGTATTTGACGCTGCAATGAGAGTTTATCTAAACCGCTTTCTGAATGTGCCCGCTGTGCAGTTACCAAAGCCAGACAGAATCCCAGAGGATCCAGAAATCCTGCTAAAAGAACTACCGTCACTTTTGGATAGACAGCAACAGGTGAACGAGGCAGGAAAATTGGTAGCTAACTATTTGTATAACAAAGGAGACCCAAAACGACTTTTGGCTAGTATAGGCAATCTATTACTGCGTGAAGATCGCAACTTTCACTCAATTCAGATGGTCGAAGCAACTTTCAGACAATATTCTCTTATAGCTGAAGATAATGATATGGATGATGTTCAGGCTAAAGTGAATATATTCGTAGCAGCGATTAGATACTTGGCAGCTCATGCACCAACAATGCGGTCTCAAGGACGAATATATCATATCGCCAATCAGCTTTATCATGGAGAAAGCCTGTTTGAAGAATAATAATACTAATTTTGATCTCAGAAATACGATATAAATACAAATATTTCTTTTGTGCTACATTTAATGTAGACAGAAACATGATATTAATCATAATTTTCAATAATATTGAATTCACTCTAACTAACTAACCCAACAATTCAGCTGGGGGATAAAGAATTATTTTTATAATTCTAATAAATTTATCTATCTTACAGCTTTCACATAATATATGAATCATAGTACCGATACAGTAAAATTCGAATTATTACAACTACAATATAACACATGTTATAGAATAGCAAAAATTCTTCATGAAGAAGGTGTTCTAGAGGAGCCCAGCGTAGAAGCACTCTCTCTACGAACTTTAGAAATAGTGGTAAAAGAATACAATTCTAATCCTCCGGGTTTAATTAACTACTTCAAGAAGAGGAAATCAGATAATTATCGATAGATATCTCTAGAAAGAAGATAAAAAGAAAGTGAGTCGGTACATAAAGCAATACGAGTTGACAACATTTAATCTTATCATATAATTGCTACTGAATTGGAAAATGGAGTTACTTCCATCGTTATATTGCTCTTATTTCCACTCATATCCATAAGCCTATCATAACCATCTCCCCATCTCTTCCATAATTTGATCTTCTCATCACCATATATGTGAATTCCAAGAACCTTGCGACTATTATTGCCGCTGCTATTACCCAGATCCATCAAAATAGGCGTCACAAGTTTTTCCTCTAGCGTATTTTTCGAACTTAAAACTACAGAATTAAAGATATAATCAGCACATCCAGCTTCGTACAGCTCTATTACACTTTCAAACCGATTGTCCTTATAGGGTAGTGGCAAAGTCTTTTTCAGTTCTTTTGAAAGCTCAATGGCCAAGAAACTTCCTAAATGTAATCTATAATATCTCGCCATATGTGCGATCTCTTTTCTGTATGTTGGAGAAGAATTATGCTCATCAAATACAAGAGAAAATTCAGAATATTGGCAGTCCCCAACAAGCGCGGCAGTTGACGCTGCAGCAGCATAGTGATAACTGAGAAGAGTAACTATTTTTAATAATGAGTTCAATATGTTGTTTTTATCAGCAATTTCAACTGTATCTTCTGCTACTTTCAAAGGGTTGCCCATTGAATGACATAATGTTCTCGTTGAAGGGGAGATGAAAGGTATGAATGCTTCAGCTGATTTCCTTTTTAACTCATTGAGACGAGCACACATGTCATTTATTTCCAACTGAGACTTGTAAGTAAAAATATATTCAATATTGATGCTGCTTAATCGGTTTGCTGCTGAAATAATAGATTTTATAGAATTAACAGGTACGTCTGATTTCTCAAGTAGCGTAGTTGCATAGTCTATTATTATTTTTCTTTGCCTAGTATTCAATGACAAACACCTGTCAATTACCTCTTACTATTATTACTAAAATGTATAATAATAAATAATTAATCCCATGGCCGGTTTCACGTTAGAATAGCTGATAATATCAGTCTCTTTCTTTAGTAAGATTTCAAGAAATATCGTTATCCAGAGGCGATTTGTATATCTTTCCACCAAGCCTTTTTATTTCATCAAAGAGTTTGGAAGAAATAGCGTCATACCTGATTTCGACTTCAGATTTATCTTTTCCTTTTGAAACTATTTGTAAGTTCATTCTGGGCTCATTTTCCTCAGTGTACCCTTGTGGATGGGTTTTCAAATATATCAATTCTTGTGGATATGATTCAACTACATTTGAGAGGATTGGAGCAAGCATAGCTTCACCGACACCAATTACTTCATGAATGGATTCGGTAATATAAAAATCGCCTGCAATTTTCTTTATTTGTGGAAGTACACTTTCTGAAAATATTGCTTTTAGTTCTTTAGGAACTCCTGGTAGACAAACAATCTTTGTGACCTTATCAGCAGCATCGATAATGACAGAGGGTGCAGAGCCAACAGGATTTTGAATGGGGATTGATCCAATTGGAATCTTTGCCATTTTTAATCGAATTTCATTCAGTTCATATTTAATTGAACGTCGTGCATTGCTTTTTTTCAACATCTCTACTGCTGTGCTATCAAGTGCAAGTCTCACCCCTAAACCAACGCTAACACCTTCTAGAGTTTTGTCATCATAGGTGGGACCAAGACCACCAGAGATAATTAACCAGCTTGGTTTTCTTGAAAGACATTCTTTTACCGCTAAAGATATTTCATCAATGTCATCGCCGACGACGGTTATCCTGTTTACAGATCCGCCGGTTTCTGCAATTTTCTGCGAAATCCACTGAGCATTAGTATTGATAGTTATACCCGAAAGTAATTCGTTTCCGATACATAGTATCTCAACCGTAAGCATAGTCATGATGATGGTAATGATTCTACTAGATAAGAAGAACCATTATCGTTTTTACACAATATCGATACTGAATAAGGGGCATAATTATAGAACAATATTTGGAACCCTGCGCATATAGATCTGAATAATAGAATAGGAGGAACCATTTTTATTCATAATAGCATGAATTAGAATATTATTATATCTATACTTTTTAATAATAATTATAGCAATTAATCTTGTCAAAATCAAATGAATAGTAGCAATAGTAATGAAATCAGCATCTCTATATCATCAATTAAGCAATTATCCCAGGGAATAGAAACAGGAGATATATCACCTGTTAATTTGGTTGAAACTTGCATAAGAAGAATCAAGAAACTTAATCAATTATTGAATGCATTTATCACAGTAATTCAAGAGGAAGAATTGTACAAGGCGGCTCAGATAGCTGAAAGCCAGATAAAACAAGGACAGTACCTTGGTCCTCTACACGGCATTCCATTTTCCGTAAAGGATATCATATATGCCAAAGGCGTCAGATGCACTGCAGGATCAAGGGCAAGATCTAATTATATTTCCGAAATCGATTCAACGTCCGTTGCAAAACTGAAGAAAGAAGGTGCAATTCTAATCGGTACAAACAACTTAAATGAATTTGCATCTGGAATAACTGGGATAAATCCCTTTTATGGGTCTACTAAAAATCCCTGGAATATTTCAAAGATATCAGGAGGATCAAGTGGAGGTTCTGCTGTTGCAGTCACGACAGGGATGGTACCTATGTCTTTAGGGACAGATACCGGTGGATCGATAAGGGTCCCGTCTTCATTTTGTGGTGTGGTTGGTCTAAAACCGACTTATGGAAGGATAAGCAGGTATGGCGTCGTGCCTTTGGCACCTAGCTTAGATCATGTTGGGTGTATTGCCAGAAGCGCATGGGATATAGCAGCGATATTAGAGTATATCGCAGGTTGGGATCCATTAGACCCAGCATGCAAAAATAAGAAAGTACCTCATTATACAAAAATTGTTGAAGAATCGATAACAACAGTTGGAAAGAAAAAGTCTATTGGAGTACCGAAGGATATTTTTCTAGATCATCTACAGCCAGAGATAGAGCATCAATTTCATAGTTTTCTCAATACTTTAAGGTCGATGGATGTCGCTGTTGATGACGATCTACATTTATGTAAAAGTAATACTGAGAGATATTACGAGACGTGGCGAGATATTAGGCTCGCAGAAGCAACGGAGATACATTTGGAATCATTTATTTTCAAATCAAGGCCAGAAGATTATAGTGAAGAGGTAAGAAAGATGCTACAACAAGGAGCAGAGATATCTGCAGTCAATTATATAAAGGCTGTAAACAAGACAATTGAAATAAGAAATGAGTTTTTGAGAATATTAGATAAGGAAGTTGATGCGATCGTTGTGCCAACTACTGCTATTGTAGCCCCTGGATTTGAGGATGCTAAGGAAATTGATTATCATAATAAGAAACTAGCAGACAAGTCCCTCACCACAAACAGCAGTGAAGACAAAGCTTTAGGAATTCGTGAGGCCTTACTTAGAAATAATATAATATTTAACAGTACAGGTCTACCTTCAGTTAGTATTCCAATTGGATTAACTAGAGACAATACGCCAATAGGTGTGCAGATAATAGGAGCTCCCTTTAAGGAAGCTGAGATTCTCTCAATAGCCTATAATTATGAATCCCAAAACGATAGCTTGAACAAATTCATACCGCCTTCTCTATCTATTGACGATAACAATTGAAGACTATAGTACAAGAGATGGTAGTCCAGTTTTGGTTATTCAATGGAGACGATAAAAATATTAACATTGTAATGAAATGCCTTGAGGAAGTACTTGTGTCGTGAGACTCAATTTTTATTGTATACCAGATATGAAGCAGGATATTTCTTTCTCTCAGGTAAGAAAGGTAAAAAAAAGAATAAAGAAGCGTATTTTGATTTGATTTAACATTTGAGAACTCAAGTAAACATGTAGGAATGTGGAATTGTTTATTTAATAATAATAATGACAATGATCTGATATTTAGAATGAATATAAGGGATAACCTTTTCTTAGCGTCGTGTTTGACACTAGATGCTGTTATTTTATCTAATATATTCCTCTTCAGCTTCCCTAATCAGACCGGATATGCTTCTACTATTGTTGCTGCTAATAAAGACAAACTCGTTGAAGTCTGTTAAAGAATTTTCAGGGCTTGCAACAGATCCTTTGACGCCTAGCATTGGAATGAGAATCGTAGTAAATACTGATGAATACATGTTATAAAAATTCAAATTTAGAGTTTCCTCGCTTCGAGAAAAGTGAAGTTTCCTTTTTCCTCGTCTGCATATTTTTGGAATCCCTCTTCCTCTAGGATTTTTCTCAATTTGTACAATCTTACACTTAGCGACCTTGTCGTCTCCGCAACAAAAAGCAGTCCATTCTTCGCAAGGCATCTTTTTGCTTCTGTAATATACTCAGGCCAATTTTCTTCCATTAGCTAAAGACAAAACACCGCAATTTGCTGAAACGTATATAGAAGACTATATAATGACATGTCGACTACAAAAATGCCATTGGTAGTCACTACAAGTATCATTAACAATAAAACTTATTTGATGACGTTTATTGCTTGGGCCATAATAATTACCGATGTAATCTTTGGCACCTTTCTTGACGTTTTGGGAAAGCCTCTTAATTCTTCTTTTGGTGTAATATTATTTATAACAATGAGTATCACTGTATTTTTTGCAGGTCTGTATGCCCTTAGACATTATATGGTTGCATTGCGCAAAGCCCTTGAGGCTCCTTCGTTTTTTAATAGGCTGTACAAGGCAACACCTATTTTTCTTTATGCACTTTTAGTCATCTTTGGAGCTATCATTGTTGAAATGGTGTTATTTTCACAATATAGCACTTACCTGCTGATTCTAATTCTCTTAATAAGTGCAGTAGCCATCTTGTTCTTTGCTTTTCGCACTTACAAATTCTTGTCATGGTTCAATTCGAGTGTCAACAAACGACACAATATCATGATATTGGCATTTGCTGTATCATCGATGCTCCTTTGCATCAGCACGACAGTTGCTATCACACTTGATATAAAGGAATTAGTCGTTTCAAGACCACCCTCCATAGATCCAAATTTCCCCGCTAGCAATTCTATAGCAAGCAGACACTTAACTAGTATAGAACTTATCATTCATCTCTATGGGTTTCTTGTCCCTCAAGTTACTGCTATTGCTATCGCAGAAACAGTTGCTGTTGCATTTTTCCTTCGTTATTTTAAGGATCAGATAGGAAGAGCAACATTTTGGACACTTATAATTTTACCACCTGTACTTTTTTTAACTGGGGTATTTGGTCCTCAATTTTTAAAGTCAACTGGAAGTGAATTTGTATATATGGAGTCCAGGTTCCTTATCTTTAGGGTAATAGGTACCGCAGGATGGGTTCTAGCTGATTTTGTAATAGCTTATGCATTTATTTTAGTAGCAAAAACTCTTGGACGGGAAATTACCTCTTCTCGTAATAAGATCATCAACTATTTGATTATAGCAGCATTTGCAACCATTTTAATTTCTCCAACGACCAATAACTGGATAACCAACAATTCTTATCCGCCCTTTGGAGCAATCCAACGTGCCTTTCTTGTGCTTGCTTCTTTTCTCTTTAGCATAGGAATATACTCTGTCGCGCTGTCAGTGGCCCAAGATTCAGAATTGCGTGATTTAGCCAGAAAATATGTAAAGGAGTATTCTCTGCTAGATACTTTAGGTAATGCACAAGAGAACGCAGAGATTATGCGAAAGCTTGTAAAACTAATCCACCAACACGCAGATGCTATGAAAAAAGAAACAGCAGTAGAATCTTCAATGTTAGATGATAACGAAGTTAGACAATATATAGACTTGGTAATTAGGGAGACTAGAGGAAAAAAGGATGACAGAACAGTCGGCGCCTAGCTTTAAGCTTGGTGGCTAATGCATGACACAAAGAGGGATTTGATCATATTCCAAAAGAAGGGAGGAGAAGGAGGTAACGGTACTGGCGATAGATGTGCTAATCCAAGTTATTATGTGACGATGAGCAGCCAGACCTTGCGATATGTAACGAATCCAGAAATTCTAATTAAAAATCCTAGAAGCTAATTATCTGTGTGGGATCATCCTCTTATGTTAATTTTGGTGGAGGAGGCAGTACATCGCCTGCTCTTGTCATTGGCGTTGTTATATTCATAATATGTTTAGCCTATTTTGTTCTAATGAACCTATATCGTTACCATACTATAATATAGACGATTGAATATGTTCAGATAATCGCAACAATAATGAAATTATCCACCTAAAACCAATCTTTAGTATCAATATTACAGTGTGGTTCAAGGAGGGTCGTCAGAAGGATACGAAAGGCTATTTCAGAATATTTACCAGATTTTGAAAACGAGACTTATGGCCGAAGTGAGCCGCAATTATATAGTATGATAATAAAGGCTGAACGTAGAACGTACGAAAGAAATGAAAAAGAATTTCGAGATATATCTTCTCCCAAAAAAACGAGCTTTTATCAATAACTAAATGCTACATAGGTGTATCATTTAGATGCAGTGATTCTAAGAGGTTTGCAGAATTGTGTAATGACGTCCCTGATTATAATAATAATGATAATGATGATGATAAGTTGCAGGGAGGATTGATTCCTAGAATAATCTATCTGCTAAAAAAATGCCGGATCACTGATGTCAGGGTTAATACAAGAATAGGGGCTTGGAGCTTAAGTAGGGATGTAAATGTATCAGCCCTACAAAACATTAGGATCTTGTAACAGTATTGGCGAAGACATTAAATAGAGTATACAGTTCCATCGTTTAATCTAAATGCAACTTCCAACTGTTAAAGGAGTCGGTACGTTTTACAAAGAGTACGGAAATTCCAAGAATAAACATGTGATATTTATACATGGGCTTGGAGCCTCTTCTCTTGCATGGAGAGATATTCCAGATGCATTATCGGAATATTTTCATACAATAACACTTGACTTAATAGGATTCGGTGCAAGTGAAAAACCAAAGAATGGAGACTATACGATCAAAGGATTCAGCAAATTCATTTTGGAATTTCTGATAGAAAGAATTGGAATAAGAGAGAAGGAACATACGAAGATAAGTATTGTAGGCCACTCATTGGGTGGGTACATAGCCACCCAATTTGCTATAGAAAATAAAGAAATGGTTGAAAAGCTTGTACTGATAGATTCCTCCGGTCTGCTTCAAGAACCCACACCACTGCTGAAAGATTATTATGCTGCAGCGACTGAGGCGAATCCTATAACCAGATATGAAAAAGTCACGAGAGTATTAGGCGATCTATATGCTAATCAGTCAAGGCTCCTTCCTGTAGCAGTTGAATTATTTGATTACACGATTGAAAAGCCAGGAGCAAGAGATGCCTTTGAAGCGGCCTTCAAAAATAGTACAACAACACAGATTGAGCCAGAAGGATTCAAACAAATTGGAGATATCCCTTGTCTAATCATTTGGGGGGAAAAGGACAACCTAATACCAATTAAATATTACAATAGGTTTAGAGATGAGCTTCCGAGGGCAAGACACGAGACTATAGCAGATGCGGGCCATGCACCATTTATTGAAAAGACGGCTTTGGTTTATGAAAAATTGCGTTCGTTTTTAATCCTCTGATGCCTGTAAGGCATTTACCACGGCACACCTGAACACAGGGGACAGAACGGATAGAGAGATTGTGGGGCTAGAACTCTTTCATGTCTAAAATATACTGTGCTAATGATTTTGGCGACTTCGATAAGCGAGAGTTTTCCGACCCTCGTCTGCAATTACTTTTTGAAATGGTTCCCAAGAATTAACAAGTGGTTTTTTACTTATAGGTTCAATTTCAGTATATGATAGTAATGGTACTGGCATAATTTGTTCGCAAGATTGCTATAATATACAACATTATTTATTATCTTAATAACACGATACCTTAGATGTGATGCATTTTGAACTTCCTGGACAAGAAGAACTTGACAAGATGGGTACCAATGAAAGGTTCAACGTTTTTAGACACTATTTTGCCATAAGCCGTTATAACAGATTATTAATTCAACAATATTTGATTAGGTCTGCATATGATGAATCAGTTACTTCAAAATTAGTAGAATTTGAAGTCATACATAATCAAGATTTTTTCAATATAGTAGAAATTGTGAAAGCCTATGGATATTCAGATGAGTTCGTGGCAGCCGTCAAGGAAGAAGACCAAGCTCTACAAAAAATAATGGAAGCATATGACAAGAGAATGAATCAATATTTCAAGTAGTGTATATAATTCTGGTTAAGTAAATTTAGATTAGTGTACTTCTTGAGCGCTTGAACTTAAGTACATCGTAGACGATGCCGTATTAACATTACTGCAAAGTAGTACGTTCTGTAAATTCTAATATTTTGAGAACTGGTAGTGTGCACTTGGGCTAGTAGCGGTTGAATTAGCAATACTAATATTCAAAATTAAGCTATGATATATTTTATGATGAGGCACTTGCAATAGATTATTTTGTTAAGACGTGCAAGGCAGTTTTCTGTTTCTGGGATAATGTGGCATAGGCCATAGCCCTTTGGATAAACCCAGTGCTTGTAGTAGAAGATGTCGTCGCTTATCTAGCCTATAATATAGAACTTTATATATTAGCATACTTTATTCGTCCCAGTGAAATGTAAACGTACAGAGCAGGTAAACGCTTCAAATATGAGGTTGGTCTATCTTGAAAGATAATAATAATGGTATCATAGTCTTGCCAACACAAGGCGAACAGTATGGATTTACCTACGAAAAATGGACCGAAAAATGGTGGCAATGGGCGCTTTCAATACCGGAATCTGTCAATCCTCTTCTTGATGCGACAGGTAAGAACTGTCATCAAGGGCAGAATGGCCCAGTTTGGTTTCTAGGCGGAACATTGAAAACAGATAAGGTAGTGCGACGATGCAGAATTTCTGCCGAAAAGGCGCTTTTCTTTCCTGTTATCAATGAAGAGATCTCAGAGGGCGAAGCTCTATATATTAAGGACGTCTATGAGTTGGTACCAATCGTCAAAGATGATATGGACAGGGTAATCTGTAAACAAGCGTACGTGGACGGTTTTTATTTGAAAGGTTTAGATGAACAACGTGTTGCATCTCAAATATTCCAAGTTAATCTACCAGCTGACAATGTTTACCGGGATATCTACCACTTACAAGCGGGAGAGACTAATGTTGCATCAGATGGTTACTGGATACTTTTAAAGCCACTGCCGCCTGGAGAACATGTCCTGAGATTTTCTGGCTACTTCATTGGCCGGGACGGCTATTGCTTTAGTACAGAAGTAACCTATTTACTGACAATTGAATAGCTACGGGGATTACAGAAATTTTATTTTGTAATTGGCCTTTATAGCAATCAATAAAGCTGTTCTCCTAAGTAATCTATTATAGAT
>Ga0193700_1000068_pt1 | contig 19732 bp, 23 predicted proteins | sample U3s1metaG_FD_143057 | JGI IMG/M metagenome (GOLD analysis project Ga0193700, IMG submission 143057) | Soil microbial communities from a riparian zone of the East river system, Colorado, United States - U3s1 | ecosystem: Environmental > Terrestrial > Soil > Riparian zone | place: USA: East River... | reverse complement strand
TAGGTTGGGATTTATTTACTGGCTGGTTGGCTATACGTGAGAGTTGGATAACAATATTTCGCAACACAGAGATGATAAAATTCATAATTACAAATACAAAGATAAGAACCTTCGATAATATAGCAGTAGTTGTATGTTTAGAAAATATAGAGACTTCAATTAATGGACAAATTACTAGGTTTGGCGTTATTGCTACTAACGTATTTGAACATGATGAAGAAAATGGCTGGTTACTTTTTCATCATCATGGCTCATCTGTATCAAATTACATACCGCCAAACATCTCTTCTGAATATTAAGAAGTGGATTATGTAATGCTGTCGCTTCTGTCAAACGCAAAAAAAGCTAAAGTCTCAATACATATTGTCCCAATACCTTAGGTCACCATCTGTGCTTAAATCTGAACCAAGGAATGCATGGAAGTAGATTATTAAGGTTAAACGGCGAATAGTGACTCAATAGTTTTCAAGACTACAATAGCAATAAATAAAGATATGATAGCGTTTATACATTACGACAAGTCATCGATGAAGAGCAATGTCCTACAATCCCCAGATAATCAAGGACTAATATGTGATGACCTCCCACTGAGTTACCCATTCTTAAAGTGGGCTGGTGGAAAAACTCAGATACTATTTGAATTAGAGAAATTCGTTCCATCAGAGTTTAATCGATACTTTGAACCTTTCCTTGGCGGAGGCGCGGTGTTCTTTCATTTGACTACTAAGAATCTTCATTTCACAGCTTATCTTTCTGATACAAATGAAGAGTTAATTACAGTCTATAGAGTCGTAAAAGGTGATGTAGAAAAACTAATCGACATTCTTAAAAAGCATCAGAAAGACTATGACAAGGGCCCTACTGAATTCTACTATGAATTAAGGAAATTTGTTCCACCTACAGATGTTGAGAGGGCAGCCCGATTCATTGCACTTAACAAGACATGCTATAATGGCCTCTATCGGGTAAACAAAGGAGGGATATTTAACGTTCCTATCGGGAGATACAAAAACCCTTTGATTTGCGATAGCAATAACCTGAGAAATGCTAGCCTTTCTCTTCGAGACTCTAAAGTGATAATAGAACTTAGCGATTACAAACAAATCGTATTAGAAAATGCAAAAGAGGGCGATTTTGTATACTTAGACCCGCCTTATAATCCTGCGAGTTCGACTGCAAGTTTCACTTCTTATACAAATCGCGGCTTTACTAATACTGACCAAAAAGAACTTAGGGATGTCTTTACTGAATTAATAGATAGAAAATGCAAAGTTTTGTTGAGCAATTCCGATACCAAATTTATCAGAGAATTATATTCCGAGTTTGCCACAAGCTTTAAAGAAGTAAATGTATGCAGGTCCATCAACTGTAGAGGCTCAAAAAGAATCGGTCATAAAGAATTGATTATAAGTAGCTATACATAATTGATGAGATTGATTGCTTGATCATTGTCATATTATCAATTCGAATCGTAAAATTGAAAAATCATCTGACATTGGTCGCAAATCAGACATGGATATCCGAGTCTAGGACAATCATATTTTAAGTGGTATCATTATATTTTTTTGAATTTAGATGGACTACATAAAGTGCATGCCTACAACCTTACGGTCTATTATATTAGCTGATTCGGTAGTTTTAAAATAAATTAATGCAATATATTAATACCATCTGGAGTATAACAAGGGAATAGAAAGTGGTAGAGTTTGAAGAAAAGAAGCTGTTAGGCTCAGGAGGTTACGCATTTGCAAAATTATTAGAAGAAGAACATAAGAAAGCCAACCTTGGGGTAGACGAGGTTTTTCTTGGCAATGTAGGAAGAATAAGTGAGGATAGATTTTCAAGGTATTATTGTAACAAATGTGGAAAAGAATATCAGGGCCCTCCAATAATAAAATACGAAAGTCCAAATGAAGAGTTAGCAGAAAACGTTATACTCATTGAAAAAGGAGAGTACAAATGCAGTACATGCAATAATATCATAGCACAATATCGCAAATTCAATAAATGATAGCACGTGGATATCAAAAAGTTAGTTGAGATAACAATAGAAATCAATTAAGACTAGTTATATTCCCACTTGCTTAACAAAAAGAGAAAATACATAGTTATAATAGATCCTTGACTCCACCAAATATTTTTGAAATTGCCAGTATTTTGGCCCATTCTTCAAGCGATTCGATGGCTGCTCTTGCCTGATGAATATGTTTTCCCACAGCTACAACTCCATGGTTCTTGATTATAACTGCTCTCGTTTTCTTGTCAAATGCTTCTGAAACCGCAGATGCTAAATCAATCGATCCTGATGGTTTATTGGAAATTATGACAGGATCTCCTACTATCATTTTTGCTTCCTCAATTATGTGTTGAAAACTATATTCGTACTGAGATATTGCAATTGCAAGAGTGTATGGGCTGTGTGTATGTACTATTGCATTGATATCCTCTAATCTTTTGTAAACTGCTTCGTGCATATGCCATTCTGTACTTGGTTTAAGTCTTCCACGCTCCTTCATTGTTTCTAGGTTAACTTTGACCAGATCTTTTTCTTTTAAATTATAACGTGGAATTCCTGACGGGGTAATCCACATCCAAATATTTTGGAATTTGATGCTATGATTTCCTGATACTGACGACGTTAGACCACTAAGATACAAGGCTTTGACACAATTTACAAGATCTAGTTTATTGTTGAATTACCTTCACCATTCCTTTTCCTTCTTCAAGCTTATTAGGTCTTATTTGTAGGAGACATCATCACTTTTGAATATTCTTTGAAATCAATTCCTTATCTAATAACGCTCTTTGCATACAAGATTTAATTGTAAAGATACCTTGAGTTTTAAATTCTAATGTGTGATTTATAATATTTTCCTTATTTTTTACGAATCTTACAGAATAGGTGTCAATACTGTCTTTTGTGGGTATAATGCACTGCAGTTTATCGATCGGAGTGACGAATGAAATAATGAAGGAAGCAAATTCTCTATATTCTTAGTCTATGATTATTATAAACCTAGCATTGTTATAAGTGTAGTAATAGTAACATGCTGGTTGAAATTGGTGCAATTTCGGTGCAACAGTTGTGGTCAATTCTAATTCCGCCTGGGTTTTTTGATAATCTACTAAAATCCACCATTGCTCTTTTTGTAGTAATCGATCCGATCGGCAGCGTTCCGTTATTTATTGCCATAACAGAGAAGTTGGAAAAGGACGAAAGGAAATCAGTCTCAAAGATTGCTATTGTCACTGCTGCGGGGCTTCTAATCGTCTTTGCAGTGGCGGGCACACAGATACTTGCAATTTTCGGAATCACAATATTCAGCTTCATGGTTGCAGGTGGAGTCCTTCTATTCATTGTATCAATTGAATTATTAACACACGGTGTATGGAGGTTTGGTAGTAGCGGCTCAACATCAGGTGAGTCTGGAGTAGTTCCACTAGCGTTTCCATTACTGGCTGGTCCAGGAGCTATCACCTCTGTGATTATTTCATTTCAAACAGCAGGACTAATAGTCACAATTGTCTCGATTGCAATTGTAATTAGTTTTACATATTTGGTTCTGCGCTTTGTGAATCCTATTTATAGACTAATAGGGAGGCGGGGTTCTATGATAATTACCAGAGTATTTGCAGTTTTCATCGCAGCAATTGCAGTTCAATATATTGTGCAGGGTGCAAAACATCTATTTATGAGCTAATCAAGCTGATAACTTAGTCAAATTACTAGAATTTCCGGATTCTTTTCCTAAAGCTTCGCCGGTCTATCTGGTAGTATGTATCTCCACCAGGTAACAATCAAATCAAATATTATCATACCAGCAATTTTTCTTGCAATACTTGAAATATTCTGACCTGGATAAGTAGCAGCTCTAGACTGAACATTATTTATTAGAGTCGCATGGTCATAGCGTTACTAAGCTGTGTTAAACAAATCATCTGACTGTATAGTCTGATCAGTTTTGATTATACTGGTATATACATGTAAATTTAGTAAGGTATCTCGAGCTCTAAGATCTCTAAAAGAATGGACCGAAAAGAAGTTTTATCCATAATCGGGTCTCTATCAAAGGTATAATAACAACAGATACTATCAAGAAACACAAACCAAAAACTATTCTTGAGATTAGGACTTTACATGGGTCAGCAAAGGAATAAGTAGGATCTGTTGTGGAGGTTAGTTGAAAACAATTGGGGTCTGTATGGGAGGAAACTGATGAATGGGGTCCTGAAAAAGTTCTGCAAGTTTATGATCCAGATACCGGCATGAAAGGCGTTTTAGTTATTGATAATACTTCAACAGGGCCAGGCAAGGGAGGGATAAGATTTGCTGAAAGTGTTACACCGTTGGAGGTGTTCAGGCTAGCAAGAACTATGACATGGAAGTGTGCTGCATCTGGTCTACCGTTCGGTGGAGCGAAGGGTGGCATTATTGCTGATCCCAATAAAATCGATAGAGTTGCTTGGATGAAATCATTTGCTAAAATGATCAGACCATATTGTCCTGCACAATACATAGCTGCAACAGATATCGGTACCACTGAACTAGATATGGCGATATTTGCACATGAAATAGGTGATATGCGCGCATGTACCGGAAAACCCTCGGAGCTTGGTGGAATACCACATGAATTGGGAACTACTGGCTATGGAGTAACGGCAGCTCTCGAAACTGCTCTTGAAGTTCTGGTAGAATTGAACACCATTCATATCCAAAAAAAAGAGACAAGGGTTTCTGTCCAAGGATTTGGTAACGTTGGATCGTTTACTGCCAGATTCCTTGATTCGTCTGGAATTAAGGTAGTTGACATAAGTGATGTTTCAGGATTTATTTACAATAAAGATGGATTGAACATTCCCCGGCTAATGTTAGATATGAAAGGGAAATTAAAGCTCTCAGACTTGAAGGGTTATGGTGTCAAAGATAAGGAGGAGATATTTGAAATTGATTCAGATATTTTTATCCCAGCGGCAATGAGTGATGTTATAAATGATAAGACTGCACCAAAATTACTTGAACATGGCGTAAAAATTGTGGTAGAGGCAGCAAATCTTCCAACCTTACCAAAAGCAGATGAATATCTACATAGCAATGGAGTTTGGATCATACCTGATTTTTTAGCCAATGCAGGTGGTGTGATTGGATCCTTTGTGGAATATCAAGGAAGGACAGAGAAGGATGCATTTGAGCTTATCAGGTACAAGATAGCCAAGAACATAAAAAACATACTTACGCAGGCAATCGTGAATGAAGAGAATCCTAGGAAAATAGCCACTGAGATATCTAAACAAATAGTATATCGAGCTATGTTGCTAAGAAAAGGTGCCATAAGTGTTGCACGCGAAGCCTATGCCAGGAAGGACACTATTTCAGTATAAACAATGAGGATTCAATTCAGTTTTAGATACCATGGAGCGTTTTGGTTTGATAAGGATTTGATAGAATGTTGTGTTCAGTACCAGCTCACCATGCATCACCCTCAATCCTAAGAACCAACTTTTTTCGTGGTGGCTGTGAAGAAAGAATATATGTTAGGATATGAACATTTACAAATTCTTGTCCTATTCGAACCATTGACTTCAAACTAAATAACATTTCGTCTTGGTACTTTTGTCCTTAAGGTTAATCATATTCAGCACAATGATCCAGCTCAACAAGCTAAAATCCCTTAATAATAATTTCTCATATAATATAATATAGAGGAAAAAAGTGATACATTAAATAATATTCCAAATTATTTCCCAAGTACATTATCTTTTGAAGGGCATCATTATTTCCTTGCAAGGGCATGCAGTATTGCAGGAAACTCACAAGGAAAGGGACTAGGCAAATTTTACTCATCATACATTCGTCCAGTAGACTGCGACAGTGTCATGTCCTGAGGAGAAACGGTGATTAAAGGCATTAGCGTTCCATAAAATGTTCTGGGAAAAGAAGGTGAAAGGTAGAAACAATGAATGTAAAAAAAACATTCATCTGTAATTGCTCTTGCATTACTTGCAAGTTTACTTGTAGAAGGGATGAGCGTATCAGCGTTATTTGAAGTTAATCCTCTCCTTACTTATCAGGATTATTTCTTGTCAATATATTATAGACTGAAAAAAAAATGCTATCTATTTTGCTTTTTCAAGTATTCGCTATATCTTGGTGGCAGATAGAATATCTTTTCTGGTTTTATTTTTAGAATTATTCTTTTTATATTAGTAGAGTGGCCAGGATATTTATTAGAATTAAGATACTTATTTGCTAATTTGTCAATATGTACGTCAGCATTATCTGTTGTTTGTTCAGTAACCATCCCTTTTACCGTAATCATGCTATATGGGTTATTTTGTTCGTCTACAATAGATAATGATACTCGAGGGTCTCTTGATACATTCTTCTGTTTTAACCTGCCTATAGCTGTATTAATAAGAATAATTCCATTTTTCTCATCTATGTCTACCCATGTTGGTGTAACTTGAGGAGAACCATCGCTATTAATGGTAGACAAAAATGCAAAATTTCTATTTTTAAAGAATCCCAGTATTGGTTCACTCAGTAGATCTTGGGTATTGATTGGAGTCAAAGTTCTCTTGTTATAAAATCTCGTAGAAGTTATATATGGATATCTCATAGAAGTTCAGGACAATACAGGCACTAAACATCCTAAATGTAATGAACCAAAAATTCTTAAGAATAGGAAGTGGGGCGATTTACTATCTAAATGCTTGTTCATGTGTAGGTGTAGGACTGGATGTATTTATAAGCGGCATGGATAGCCGGCTTTATAATACAAATGAAATATTCAGAATCATGGGAAGATGGTTCTTAACACTTTTCCACTTCAAATCTTAGGACCTTGTTATGATAACATGTTCTTCGATACGATCTGATAATACTATATCCTTTTCTTGTAAATAATTTTGTCTTGTCATGAGTCCCTGATGCGAAGTTTATGGCCGTAAATGCAAGCAACTCTGAGATAATTTTTGGAAGTTATTTACTATCGCATATGCCTATTCTAAAGTCTAAACACCTGCAGAGCCACAAAGGTTACTCCGAGGACTTTTACACAATGACAAGGCCAAATCAGTTATATTATTAGTTATATGTATAAGATGGAATTGCAGACTTCAAAGAGCAAGTACCGGAATAAATTGCGCGTAGAGAGAATAAGCATGTCGCTGCCGCCAGGACTTCTAACTCAATTTAATAAAGCAATGAATAAGGCAGGATTCACTGATCGATCTAAAGCTATTCAAACTGCTTTACACTCATTTATAGATGAACATGACTGGCAAGTGAATGATTCCCAAAATGGAGCTGGGACTATAATGATGCTATACGACAACCACATCTTTAATCAAGATACGATATCGACCCAAATACAGCATAAGTATGGTGATATAATTAATGCTACTACTCACTTGCATTTAGATGGCGATAATTGCTTAGAGACTATAATGCTCAAAGGTAACAAAAGGAGAATAAAGGAACTAGCAAATTCTCTATCTAAAAATCGTGGCATTAAGAGCTTAAAGGTCCATTTCGTTTCATTGATTTGATATTAAGAAGAGAGTGCGTTTTATTCTTGCTTCTATTATGAGATAACGCCGACGTCTACTAAATGATAATAAATAAAGTAATATAGGTTGATGAAAAGCTTAAGTAATACTTTTCAGTTAAATCATAATACTTACGTTAGTTATCGAGGAGGACATTAAATAGATTGGTAGCTACAGAGATATGGGCATATGTAGCGATCTCGATTCCTACAATGATATTATTGGGGCTTCGTCATGCTCTTGATGTTGACCACATCACTGCCATCGATAATCTTGTAAGACTGCATAATGCAACAAAAAAGGCGAGATGGGTAGGTAGTGGATTTAGCGCAGGTCACATGGTATCAGTTTTAGCTGAGATGATTCTTATCATATATGTAATTGGCAGCATAACAAAAGTTGATGTTCTTACATTCTGGGGTGGGGTTATAGGCGCTCTTGCGTTAGGAACAATCGGTGCTGTCAATATATATTCTATGAAAAAATGGGGTAAGACCGGCTCAGCGATACTAGCGAGTAAAATATTGACTAGAACGAGCATGTTTGGTCCTTTTGGTTCTGCTCTTGTCACAGGTATGGTCTTTGGTTTAGGATTTGACACTGCTACTCAGATATCTGCAATTACTCTATCAGCCGTAGCCTCTGCAACACTTGGTGTACAGGTCGCGCTCATCCTTGCAGGGTTCTTTGCTGTTGGTATGATACCAGTTGACACGTTAAATAGCATAGTACTTCGTTCAGCATTTTCTAGAATATTTGATACCAAAGGCTTTAGATATATGTCATATGCATTAAGTGCCGCCGCTATGATGGTTGCCGGAGCAGCATCCTATGGGATAATAACAAATTCAAAAATACTGCCAGAATTGACAGGTCCATTTCTGGCAGCTGCAATTATAGCGATATCGTTTGGATATGGTTTTGCAACACGCAAAAGAGCAGCTATTCAGAATCATGACCATCATGACCATTCATTTTCTCAACTAAATAACGACTTAGATCGCCAATATAGTCACGATGAGAGTACAGACAGCTGAGCATATAATAATAATTATTTCTGACATATCACATTTTGCGCAAGAGGCAGGTTCCACTGGTGGTTTGATAGCCGGAGAATGGAAGGGTAAAGAAAGCCTGTTAATAAATCGTATTGTCATGATAGGTCCCGGTCATTACTTTGTTATTATTGGTGGTGTATAAGATATCTCTACGTACGCTCTGAGAAGATCTATAACAGGAAAAATACGCAGAATCGCCACCAGCAAGCTATCCTTTGACCATCTTTTGAAGTTGTTCCTCATTGCATCTAGTAGTTGATGTCCATTTTAACTGCTTTCCTCAACACAGACAGAAGCGCCTCATGTTAATACATGAAATTTCACATCCCCCCACAGTATTTCCTTTCCAACATAATATTGACCTGGACCATTGTTTAATTTGGATTCAAGTCTTCTTATTCTCTACAAAGCGCCGATGGAATACATTGTCAGGGGAGTCGAGATTATTAAAAACAATAATTCACGGCATGACATGTTCTGGCTTCTGTTTTTCTATCGTAATAGCGTTCATTACTACATACCTAATCTATCGCATTTATTGCAAGGTGTATATTATTGAGGCAGAGCGAATTCGTGGTTATTTAACTTTGTTTCCCATTCCACAAAAGGAAATGCCTGTCGCATGCCCGCACGATGCAGATTAATACAGATGTATTATGATTCTAAGAAAGAAGAGAGTCAACTTGTGCAGTCTAATCCTGATACTTTAGACCTGACTCTAACTTTCGAATTCTGCCGAGTATCTTTGAATGATCGGCTTCTACTTCCGTGGTTACATATAGAAGAAGACTATCTCCAAATGGCATTGTAATACGTTTAATCTTTTCATACTCTGCCAATACGTACTTCCCTTTTCCTATTTTATGCCAAAGTTCGTTGCGTGCTTTCCATGAATTCATGGCAAGCTCTAGTGATTTTTTGCTTTCCTCGCTGGTGAGTAAATTCTTGACACCTTGACGGTGTCGAGAATACATTATATTTCCGTCTGTATCACATATTGTAACTAGCCTAATCTTTGGGTCGATATTAATAATATCTACATAGTGTTGCTTTATCCTAAAGTCTCTAATTCTAAGCAAAGAACTCATCATAAAACCAAATATTGCTCCCCATATCATATGAAATACAATTGCCATCAGGGTGATGTTTGTTACAGAGCGGTTAATGTAATCGGATAATACCGGCTGTTGTGATGCTACGGCGAGAATCACAACTATGCGCTGAATGGATGGTTGTATTAACAGTACGGTTATAGGCAGAAATAAGACTAACCATATCACAATGCCTGCTCCTATACCAACCAATGAGCTCTTGTATGGACTGAACATGCGAATTCTTTTCCATCTAATTCCAATTGCGCCAAGAACAGCGCCTAAAACTGTCCCAGTTAGTAAATGAAGGCCAAAACCCAAGTAAGCTGCAGATATTGCATTAGGTAACCCAACACTAATGCCCATAATGGAATAAAATGTTCCTATTTTCAGGCCTAATGCAAGTTCAGCTAGAGCAATAGCTGACGATATCGACCATGTTGCAATAAAGCCAGATAACGCTCCGTATTTTAGTCCTTTAAGTAGAACCGCTAATTCATCTTTACCTGTCGGGGTTGGATTCCAAGTCAATTATCTTTTCTTCATCTCATATCGATCCGCTGACTATTATTGTTTTGTTATCACGCGTACATACTCTAAAGTGCCATGCTGCTTCAAGTGCAAGATAGGCAATAGCAAATCCAAGGACTGAGTAAATAGCCAAGTTTATTTTTTCGAACAGGAGAGTTATCGTAAATAGAATGTTATAAAGATCATCCTAAGAAAAAGTGAACATGCAAAAAGAAAAAATCATGATAGCTTAATGAATGTTAGTTAACTCGGCAAAATTACCCCATTTTACTATCGAATGTAAAGTGAATCAGATTTTATTAATAATGGTATTAATGAATATCAATTGAGAAAGGAAGAAAAGCGACTAGGACAACAACGACAAAAGAAAAAGTAGTTGTTAGATCATTCGGCTATGATCATAGTGAAGACATGAGCACTCAGAAACAATGTTAAAGGTGCAAGGAATTGCATCTGTAGTCATTCACCTCTAAACATTGTTTTATCTGATAATTGCACTACCCATTGTTATAATAATAAGAAATATTATGCTAGATCATCTATGGCGAAACCTGACAATGAAATAATAACGAAATCTGCAAGGACAGCTTTCCCTATAAACGAGTTAATATCAAGAAGATGGAGTGCAAGAGCATTTTCCATAAGGTCTGTGGAGAAATCAAAGTTACTATCCATTTTAGAAGCTGCTAGATGGGCTCCGTCTTCACGTAACGAACAGCCATGGCGCTATATTATTTTTACAAATGATAACATTGAAAACTTGAAAAAAGCACAATCAGTTTTAAAAGAGATAAATGATTATGCTAAGAGAGCTCCAATTCTAATTTGCGCAATAACTAAAAAAACATATTCCGAAAATAGAAACCCTAATAGACTTTATTTTCACGATTTAGGAGCGGCCAATGAGAATATGTTTCTTGAAGCGTTTAATCAGGGACTCATTATGCATGAAATGGGTGGCTTTGATGTGCAGAAGGCCAGAGAAGTCTTCAATATACCTGAAGATTATGAAGTAGGTGTTATGATCGCGGTAGGATATCAAGATACACACCACGTATTACCTGATACAATAAGAAAGAAAGCATTTACACCAAGAGAAAGAAAACCGTTATCAGATATTGCATTCGTTGAAGAATTAGGGAATGGAATAACAGAATGATATGAAATATAGATAGGCAGCCGTCTAAAAGATAAGTATCAGCGAGCTGATATTACATTAACAAGGGTTACAGTCTTTTACTGTTGCAGTCGGCGTGAACTCGACTTCCATTTGTATTTCGTAAATACTATTCTCGGGATAAAAAAAGCAAGGATAATGACTGAAATCGAAAAAAAATAATAAATGTGTAAGATCACCGTCATGATGACATTTACATTGACAGTGGTGGTGACCTAACTCTTTTATTAGCGAATAAACCACAAATCATTTAAGGCCAGATGAATGATGCTACAAAAAAGTCTGTCGAAATAGCATTCTCAACATCGTAATGACAGAGGTAGTTGTTGTGAATATAATATGATAACGGAAATCATAGATACTGTGAGTGTATGGATCATTGCTTATGGTTATGCAGGTTTATTTTTAGCGATGGTAGTTGAAACCATCTTTCCACCAATTCCAAGTGAAGTAATATTACCCCTTGCAGGGTACGCTGTGTTAAACAATCATGGAAGTATATTTGACGCAATTCTGGCTGGAATTATTGGAGCGTCAGGCGCAACTATAGGCTCGACTGCGATATACTTGGTAGTAAGAAAGGTTGGGCGGTTTGGAATAATTAAGTATGGAAGATACATGCTTCTGGATGAAAAGAAACTTTCCAAAGTAGAAGATTGGTTTGAAAAGCATGGCTCCAAAGCAGTCTTTCTTGCAAGAATGGCGCCTGGTATGCGGGAGATTATTTCCATCCCTGCAGGTATAAGTAGAATGAACTTTACAAAATATATCGTATTTACTTTTTCTGGGTCACTTGTCTGGAGTATCAGTCTGACTGTAATAGGATACATGTTTGGTAAGACCTGGCAGTCTGCAGTAACAAATTATACACAAATTCTAAATTATGCGTTAGTATTAACACTTGTAGCTGTTTCTGGTTATTATATTATACATAGACATATGAAAAAAAGGTGTGTAGAGAATGATTAGTTGACTAAAGAGAACAACCGCCCCCAGCCCATCGTCTTGCATAACCTATCTTATATCCAAAACAATAAGACTCTGACCTATCCAAGCTACAATGAGCGTTGTATCTTTGACCATTAACGAGGTCTACTTTTGTCTGTATCGAGCATCTATGTCGTCAGTCTTTTGAATTGCAAGGGCGGTAAGTAAAGATGTAAGAGAATATCTTGAGTAGTATAACTTACAGATTTCAAATTAATGGACAAGAATTGGAAAATACTTCTGAGTCTTACTTACATCTTGGATTTTAAATGAAAATTAGGACGCAAAATTAAGCATCGCCAGTTAAGATCAGCAAAGAGCCTTATAGTATCCTGGATTAACACCTTGTAGGATTAATGGTCTTTAGGCAGCCGGTCCCTTTTCCATTTTATCTAAACTCGAAAAGAATCTTATTATTTTTTGACTTTGTAACTCCCAGTTTCTGTTAAAGAAAGATTAGAGGGATTCTCATTGGAAGTGGATTCTGCTTGATCTGCTAGATTGCCAATCTGAACCATCTCAAGAGCAAATCTTTCCAAGAGTAATACTGCTTGAAAATCTGTATTTAGTCTATACATATTTGTTTTGCCAATTTTCCTACTGTTATATATGAATTGGTTTTTTTCAAGACTTGGCACCTCTCTAAAGATTGTCCTAAACGACAACCCTGTCTTTTGAGCTATTTCATTTGCAGAATAATCAAACTCCTTATGGTCTAGAAAGAAATCTAATATCTGACCAACAGCTCGAGATGAGAATAATCTTGCCAAGATTCCATAATTAGAGTCATTGTAATCTCCAATTATCATAAGCTAACTGTAACTTTGCCATATTTGTCTCTTTCTATTACTGTTTCTCTATTCGGCTAGGACTAAATTCTCAAAACTTCGTGACACATATGTCAACGAATAAATATGTATGCTATAACTGATCTCTGATGGATCTCTATAAGACCGCAATCCTTCGCATACTGTTCAAACGCCAACAGAATACAATAAAATTATCAGATCTTGTAGATGGCTTTCCGGATGAGGGTAAAAAAAGGGTGTTATCTTCCATCTTGGATTTACAACTTTTAGGATATATTACAATCTATGATTCCCAATCTAACGATAAGCATATTCTGTTAAACAAATTCATGAAAAAAGATGTATTGCATTTGATAGATCCAGATTTGATTCTATCCAATCAGGCCATATCTGAAAACAGTAATGATAACAAGATTCAATTGAGAAAGAACAAAGTGGAAGACTTGAAACCTGAAAAAAGATATGCAGGATTAATGGTAACTAAGACAAGAATGGTTGTTGGTGCAATTTTTATACTCTCCGGAATAGTCTTAGGATTGGTAATAGCTACTTACAATCAGGTTGCTCAGACAGATCCATTCCAAAATTATTCTTTACATGTAATAGAAAAAAATGTCCAAAACATACCAGCATATTATTTAACCAATAATAAATCTCCAGATTTGATTCTGGTTTCTGGCCAGGTAGCGGATCCCGATATTTTAACAGTGACACATATACATCCAATATTATATCCAATATCAGATGGATACATCCGTGGTCTCGAACTCTTTAATACAACTAATCATGAAAATTCGTTTGTGATATCCCTTAGCGAGCCAGATTTTACAATAGCGATATAAAAGACACCCATCTTGACTATTTCAACAATTTGTATAGCGAGGCATCTTACTATTGACATCCTATCGTTCAACGGGCTGACTCGCTATTTGTACGTTTAAAACTAACCTCCTTGGAATTTACCGCTTTATGGCAAAATATTCTTGAAGTGCAAGTTACTAATGCAAAGTGCGACATAATTATCTTTTATCATAGCAGAGGAGAAATTAAAAATACAAGAAATAATACATTGCGGTTTATGCAGGTTACTACACTTTTCTATGATGAAAGTGGAAAATAAGTAGCTTGCTGCTATGCTCAACCAAGCGATACATGCCCAGGCCCACACACCTACTTTCAATAGCTATGTAATACTTATTGTGAATATGACAATCTAGACTCTTACAGCCCACTTTTTGTCTAAAATCCAGATGAACAAGAATAATAATTGAGTAATAGGTAGCAACTTGCCATCTTAACATAGAATTAAGTTATTTGTTATCAAATGAATATCAAATGAAAAAGTGTTGCTTGATAATATCGTTAAATATTTTTGATCCATAGATGGCCGGAGTAACATTACTTGTTAGCAGAAGTACTTGTGACTATTATTAATTAAAAAATATATTAATAATAGCTAAAGTAAATTGGTATTCAATTATGAACGCTGTATTACTTGGGTTAATTATCTTATTATCATCATTAGCAACAATACATCTTGGCATTTTCGTCATATCTCAACTTCCTAACGCCACCATCATCAATATTGTTACCCAAGAAGCATTAGCTACCACTAGTTCTACTACTAATACCTCACCTAAACTGCAAAAGCAACAAAATCATTTATTTATAGCAGAACTAACTGGGGATAATGTTGTCCCGGTTGCTGCAAAAACAAATGCAACGGGTGTCGCTAAATTTACTTTTGATCCCAGTAATAACAATCAAATATATTATCAGCTGAATATCACAAATATGAAGAATGATATCCTAAATGTTGATATCCATCAAGGCAAAAAACGTGAGAATGGACCCAGTCTAGCTACATTATATAGATCGTCACTTGGAATGCCTTTATCGCAAATTTGTTGCAAGTCCGCTGAATCTGAAAGGTCTAAATACTTCTACTTCAACGGAACAATATCCAAAGAGGATTTTGAATTTGGACCATTAGCTGATAGCAGAGATATATCTGGTTTAATTAATCTTTTTAATACCGGAAATGCGTACGTTGAAGTTTATACTAATCGCCCTGATTCCTTAACATTGTCAGATGCTGAAGTTCGTGGTGAAATATTGCCCTCTTCATCATAATCATCCATAATGAACGATCAAAACTCTACTAAAGCACGTAAGCGAATACTTGAAGGCGCAAAAATAGGATGGCCAGACCTGTGCGATATTGAGATCTCAATACAAGAGGTACTATACGCCTAAGAAATGAATACGATTTCAACTTGTCAGCGTATGGCTTAATAACCACAGAGAGGGAAAATAAGGAGTGAGACCAGAGACAATCCTGCTATCTTTATTGATAGTTATGAGTATGGGAGTAATAACAGAACAGCAAGCAAAAGCGCAAGTTACTAATGCTAGTTCAAAGCAACCTGATCGTATGACTGGCGCTTTAGATAAATTTGAAAAATGTAGTAGTGCGCAAAACGAAACTCGATGCAAAATGGATGTAATGGGTCTGAGTGACAAAGATGCGATTTATGTATTAGGACTGAATGAGAGTAAAGTGAACAAATAGAGATCAATAATCGAATTCAGTGGCGAGCTCCTAACCCTATTTTTTATTATCATGATTTTTTCTGTAGTGGCGTTTATTTATGTAGCGAGAAAAAACAAGTCTAGCGGCAATTGAACCAACTGAAAACGGTTTCCAATAGATTGCTCTATCGACGATACTCGTGCAACTATTAATAATCGTTACTATGCGAAACTGCTTACTGATCCAGATGCAAAAATAGAAGTAAAACTAAGACGTGATAGGAATTATAATAATTTCAAGAGGGAATATGGAAGAGTCTATCAAGTAGAAGTTGAGGCACTAGAATCTTAAGCCACAGACGATTTTATAAAACATGTATTAGACGCAGTTAATGAAGGCTATAACGAAGTATACGTAATGCAGTTTTGAATGAAGAAATTCACACTGTAGAAAGTTTAAAGAAAAATAGGAAAGGATAGCATAAAATTCGTAAGGTAGGATATATCCACAAGACTTGACAAATTTCGGAGTAACACTTTAAAGCTTATCTTACTAGTATAGAGTTAATGGCCTCTCAACAAGAGATGTTAGTTGAGTTGGAAAGTCTGGGTTTAAAGCCACGATCGAATTTTCTTAATGATAAGCAAGAAATTAGCAATTTAATTGAAAATATCAAATAGGAATATCTAAAGGAATACAGTCACACATAACTAATAAAAAATTCTAAGCGGCATTTTAATACCTTTTCTCGAATATCGATTAAATGGTGCTAATATCTAAAGTGGAATAGCAATTTCTAAATAGTGTTAAATATGTGCCACCAATATTTACTCGTATAAGAAATGAGTAGCAGAGGAGAAAAGATTTCGGGAAACGAATGGACTGATAAGTCAAAGCGTGTTGAAGTCTGTGGCATGTTTGGGTGTGAAGAAAATCCGACTAGTCAATGTCCCGACTGTGCAAACCATTACTGCTACGAACATATCAAATCGCATGTCCATCGTACTTGAGAACAAGGCCACATACGACGAGAAGTAACTTCTCAACAACTAATGACCATATTTATTCTCTATTAAGTGAGGCCTCTCTCGAATTAGAATCAAACCAAACGCAGCTACATATCTGATGTAAACCTGTCATAGTTCTGAAGCTGGATAAAATACCTCTTCAATCAAAATGCACATCTGTCCTTTTACTTACATAAGCTAATTTAGCATAAGCAAGATTATTCTATTCATTAACAGTTTCATACAATATCAGAGGCGATAGCTATTTACTTCTTTTCAAAGCTATTGAACCCAGTTTTACATTCCTTTTAAGAGTAACATCACGACCTAGACCTTCACTACATGCATTAAATGTTCACTCCCATTTTCTAACGCAGTCATAAAATCTAGATATTATATCATAGAAATGCTGAATTGAATATCCATTAATTCTATTATTTTTTATGTGCTATTACTTGTTCCCTCAATTCTTCTATCATTGCTTTCACTAGGGACCTATGGCAATATTTGTCATCTATACAATGACAAAGAAGCGTAACAGTCTCGTATTTTGCGCTAAGACAATATTTATTGTGCTGCTGATGGCATCCCTCATCATCATTATCTGGACTAGAAGCTAATGTCCATAACGCCTCTACTGCTTCAGGATTATTTTTGATTTCTAACACGAACCGTCTTACGTATTCAGCCCAGTCTATCTTTTTGTCTTTAAGATAATCTTTCCACAAACATCTACTCGGAGCTAGGTCTTTCCACCATTGTTCCCAGTTCTCTTTATATTTTGGGAGATACCTTGGTCTATAGCGAGCTATTAGGATTCTGAAACCATCTGATTCCTCTGTCTGTTCCTTCAACGATTTGATCTTTATGGAATTTGCCATGAATAACGCCTAAATACCAAAATCTCTTGGATTTGTTCAGGACAATCTTTACAAGCTGCTAATCAGAGACGTAAACAGGTAGCGGTAAATAAATCAAATTTTGGCATCATACTCTCATTCTAGAATATTCTCACGATATATTAGTATGAACTTGATCCTCAGAAGCGTGGTTTTTTCATTTTCGATCCGCATCTATCGCATTCTAAGCCTTTGACCTCTGCACCACATGACAAGCAACTATACTTAAGTCTTATTTCCTGATTACTATATGTGCTTTCATTGCTAAAGCCAAACAGTCTTAATGCATTAGGCTGCTTCTTTCTGATAAGAAACATTACTGCGACAAGGACTGCAGTGTTTGCTATAAAACCCGCCAAAAAACCAAAGAAGTAGGTAACCACTAAATAAATGCCAAGGCTCATTCCCATAAATAATAGCTGTCTTTTTATTACTGGTTTAAGACTGCCATCCATATTCTTTTTTCACTACCACCTACTATAGGCACTGCTTTGTATATCAACATATATCCAAATTAATAACATATTAGGCGTTAAAACAAGTATAGAAACTAAGCTTAGAATACTTAATATTATGTTATGGATTTGTGTTGTTCTTATTACTGTCATTTCTCGTTCTCTATATTCATTGCAGAGTTTTGCTTGCTATAATATCGAGTTTGTCGTGTGACGAGTCTGTTTGCTTGCAACTTATTACATCTTCTACTGAATAATCGTTAGTCGTGATAATGGAATGCGATGGGTCAGTTCATAATAATAGTGATAACTCTTCAATTGTGCCGTGATAACAATTCGCTAAAAATTGCTCTTTAATACTCTTCTTTCCTCACCCATTTATTACCTTCTTTCGTGTACTCTTTTTTAACAGCAGCCCAAGCTACTTTATGCGCTACTTCTTCTGCGCTTTGTTTGTTACCTCCACGCCTTTTTTCAGGGTCTTGATACTGTTCGACAGCACTGGCATGTGCCTTTGTGTATATATGCTGCGCATGTACCGGTAAAGAATCTATTTGCTTTTTTGTTCTAGCAGACAACTGTTTATCTCCTATTCTAGTTCCTAGTCCTCTTGATTTTGTGATAGGCAATACACTAAAAATATGAAAAATATGATATAAAGGATCACTTTGAAGTCCTTCTTGAGCCTTCTAGGAATATATACTCAAGTTTTTACTTGACGTTTTACAGATGTACTTCAATCTTTAATTTTTCTAATTTCTGCGATAGTGATATGTGAAGTCACATATAGAATACAGACTACAAGATTATTGCTCTTATGTCTACTCCAAATAATAATCAAAACAACAGGAGAAGGTCGCAACATAATATACAAACAATTCATAAAACAGAAAGTATAATTTCTAATCAAGTTTTTACCAATAGAAGAAACGAAATTCACGAATATCTAAAGTTGTTTGGATATAAGCCTGATAAGACAAGTATCCAAGTACATATAACTGGATTCTTCAGGAAAAGACAGTTAAGCCAAAGAGAAAAAGAACGTTACACACTAGCAGCAAAAAAGTATGGGGGAACTACCTTTGTAATTGTTGGTAGAACACATGATCCGTCCATATTGGAAAACGTAATCAAGCCTAGAAAGAAAAATCCACTAAACAAGTCCTGGGTATGTAGGCTACTTGTGGAAGAATAAAGATCCACAGAAAAGAGCTCCCCATGAATTAATACCTCTAGATTTTACTCCGATTCATCTACCTTATCCAGCCGATTGGAAGAATATATTTGCGACCAAAGGTTTTATGTTGGCGTTACATCTCCCAGCTTCCTTTGCTAAGGATAAAAACAGGCTTGTAAGAGCTCTATATCGTATTGGCAAAAGCAGTATTGTTGATATCAAGAAGGAATGGACCTTTCTTAATGAAATAAGACATCTAGGATTTGACATGAAGAGAACTACAATTACTCGAGCATACTATCCACAGAGTACTAGTGCTGATGGTGGCCATAATATGAATTCTGCCGTCAATACAGCGAAGGGAGTTGGAAGCAGATTAGCCAAAGATAAAGTCAGTAAGGAAGAATATCAAGAATTGCTAAAGGCAATAAAATCATAACAATCTGTGGTCAAATAATTC
>Ga0193700_1000067_pt1 | contig 20094 bp, 19 predicted proteins | sample U3s1metaG_FD_143057 | JGI IMG/M metagenome (GOLD analysis project Ga0193700, IMG submission 143057) | Soil microbial communities from a riparian zone of the East river system, Colorado, United States - U3s1 | ecosystem: Environmental > Terrestrial > Soil > Riparian zone | place: USA: East River... | reverse complement strand
TGTCTGATGCCTATAGATAATACTGCGATAGTTATGGCATATTTCTATATGCTTATTGGGAAGGAGGAGAGTGGTCAGCCGCAGTTGCATACGAAGATACTGCAGATTGGGATAAGCCTTTCTTTATAGCGATTCACGGCATAGTAACCATCATAAGAGAATGAGAGCAAAATAAATTATTAGAGTGCATAAATTGCTACTCACGAAATATTGCCAATATACGAAGATCGGGTTAGGGAGATTATTATTAAAATTTGATCTACAGAAAATTATATCTTGGAGGAATGGCTGATGTTGACCTCACGTCTGAAGAAAAGCCCAGGTTCAAGGTGTCAGTGACTTAAACCCGACATCTTTTAGATTTCGATTATGAAATCTATTTCAACTGCACTGTCCAAGGGCAAACTATTAGTTCCGATCGCAATTCTAGTATGCTTTCCTTTTTCACCAAAAAGATGAACGAGAAGATCAGATGCACCGTTTATCACATTAGAATGCAGAACAAACGAAGAATCGCAGTTAACAAACCCTGACACTTTAACAAATTTTTTTATCTTTCTAAGATCGTGGAGTGAAGATTTTAATTGAGCTAGTGCATTTATGACACAAAGCCTAGCCGCCTCCTGACCTTCTTCTATAGATAGATCTCTTCCGACCTTTCCTTTAAATTTCGGAGTTAATGGCGCTCTACCAGGTTCTACTGGAATCTGGCCTGAAACATAGACAATGTTGCCGGTTATAACTATAGGAAGATAAGAACCTCCTGGTGCTATATCCTCTGGTAACTTTATCCCAAGATATAGAAGTTTATCTTCTATTTTTAACTCGTCTTTCATATATCGACTTTGTCGTATTCATCTCTTTAAATATCTCGGATGTTTGAAGGCACTTTAGGTCACAATTCGGGACCGGCAAATATCATACTAATGCATTCTAATGACACAACCAACACTGAGGTTGCTGCCCTAAATGAACCTATATCAATCATTAAAGCAAATAATTCTAATAGTACTAAATCACTTTTAGTTTGTTATGTGCGCGCATCATGACGATGACGATAAGACTTCAGGTTACGGTAATCTCACAACTGTTGCATGGGCTTTACTTGTCATGGGCTTATCTCTCGCGGGAGTTATAGTTATATGGGTTTGGTTTGGGCATATAGGGCCATCTTATTCTGAAGACATTTTAGCGCATCAACAAAGGATGCTTAGAAATCAATTTCATCTTCCTCCTGCGCAAATAGTGGAAGATCTAGCGAGGCTCCTAACTCCGCCTTCCCTCAGAAAAATAAATCAGACCAACACTGGTGTCAATGCTACTTCAAATAGCAATACTAGTAGAACCTAATCTCCTGATTTTTCAGCATAGTGTCTCCAACATCGCAGATACACACGAAATATGTTTATCATGTTTTTTCCGAATTAGAATTCGTACTACAAAACCCCAAATCTTGTCTTGTATTACAAGTTGCATCCAAATTACCGCTGGGATGTTCGTGCCATTAATTTCGAAAAATGTGAACCGTAATCCGTATATCTCCCCTAGACAGGCTTTGATATGCGCGACGATCCGTCCATCGAAAGAAAGAAACAGCTTATCAATAGCGTAATTTGTGAGTTCCCCTTATGAAATCTGTCGGCAAGTGTTTAGATCGAATTGATGTTTTCATACCTTCAAAAATGGACAAGTTTTTACAAATCTCCTAGAACGAGGATACATAGTATAAATAGCTTTAAGATTAATTTTGGGTGTGCAAAAACGTGCTGCTGCTGACCATAAAGAGGATGAGGATGTGAATGAAGGTGCGGATAATAAGAGCAGTAGTAATAGTTCCGGTCACAGAGTTTCCAAGGCCAACAGGCTGATAAATGAAAGTAGCCCATATCTTTTGCAGCATGCCCACAATCCAGTTGACTGGTATTCATGGGGAGAAGAACCGCTTGCAAGAGCAAAAAGGGAGGATAAGCCGATCTTTCTGAGTATAGGCTATAGCGCATGCCACTGGTGTCATGTTATGGCGCATGAATCCTTCGAAGATGAGGAAATAGCCAAGATAATGAACGATAGTTATGTCAATATAAAAGTAGATAGAGAAGAGCGGCCAGACTTGGATGATATATACCAGCGTGTGTGTCAGCTTGCAAATGGAAATGGAGGATGGCCACTGTCTGTATTCTTGACTCCTGATAAGAGACCATTTTATGTAGGAACTTATTTTCCAAAATATAGCAAGTATGGGATGCCTGGGTTTGGTACTATTTTAAATCAGTTAGCTGAAGTTTACAAAACCAAGAAACAGGAAATCGACTCTGCTACTTCTGAATTTATGCAGGCTCTATCATCTACAGCGAAAGATGTTGGACATAAAGCAGAAGATTCAAAGCTCGAGAGGTCACTGCTAGATGAGGCAGCAGTTAACCTACTTCAAATGAGTGATCCGATCTATGGAGGTTTCGGGCAGGCACCAAAATTTCCAAACCCTTCTAATCTGTTATTTATGCTACGATATTATGATATCTCAGGACTGAATCGATTCAAAGATTTTGTCATGTTTACTGCAGACAAAATGGCCAACGGCGGTATTCACGATCACGTTGGAGGAGGATTCGCAAGATATTCGACAGACCAGAAATGGCTAGTACCACACTTTGAGAAGATGCTTTATGATAATGCTCTATTAACGATTTTGTACACGGAGCTGTATCAGCTGAGTGGGAATGAGAGATACCTCAAGGTAGTAGAAAAAACACTCGATTATATCATGCGGGAGATGACTTCACCTGACGGCGGCTTCTACTCAGCGGTGGATGCTGATTCGGAAGGTGAAGAAGGCAAATTCTACGTTTGGTCAAAACAAGAAATAATTAATTCCTTAGGAGATGCTACTGTCTCTGATATTTTTTGCGAATACTATGGCGTGACGCAAGGCGGCAATTTTGATGGAAAGAATATCCTTAATATCAGGACATCATTGAAAGATCTAGCACAGAAAAATAATAGAAGTCCTGAAGCGATAGAACGGATTCTTCAAGATGCTTCTTCAAAACTTTTTGAAATCCGAGGAAAACGAACCAGGCCGGGAAAAGATGATAAGGTCTTAACCTCTTGGAATGGATTAATGATTTCTGCTTTTGCAAAAGCATATCGCGTCACAGGAAAGAAAGACTATCTTATTGCCTCCCTGAATGCTATAAACTTCATAGAAAAAAATATCTCCAAGAGTGACGGGAGATTACTACGTACATTTAAGGACGGAATCTCGAAACTAAATGCATATCTTGATGATTATACATTCTACGTAAACGCCTTGTTGGATGTCTTCGAGGTTGATTCGCGACCTACTTTCCTAGAAAAGGCAATTCTATATACCAATTTTATGCTGCAACACTTCTGGGACCATGAGGATAACAACCTTTTCTTTACCTCTGATGACCATGAAGATCTAATTGTAAGAACTAAGAGCCTATATGATCTAGCACTACCAAGCGGTAATTCGATTGCAGCAAATAACTTAATACGGTTGTATCATATTACGGGGAACAATGATTATCTGATCAAAGCAGAGGGTATCATGCAAGCTGCAGCCAAAAATGCAGCAGAAAATCCGTTTGGTTTTGGCCAATTACTTAGCGCAGTGTATCTCTATGTCAAAAACCCTGTAGAGGTCATGATTGTGGAAAAAGCAGAATATACACATGGTCATGAGCAGCAACATCATTATATGGTAAGTTGGTTAAACAGAAAATTTATCCCAAATGGAATTTTTGCAATAGTAAAAGCTAATAATTTATCCATAAAAGCACTGGAAAAATATCCCTTCTTCCGGGGTAGGAATTTAGATGGGGATTCTCACTCCGAATATGCTTTGGTGTGCAGAAACTTTTCATGTTCACTTCCGTTATATTCTGTACAGGAGTTGGAAAAGGAGCTCGGTCGCCTACTAACATGAGGCTTCAGAATATGCGGAAAATAAAAAAAATATATATAACATACCAGTTAAATGAATCTCAAAGTAGTTAATAAGATAATCTAAAAGAGAAAATAGAATTGAAGTTATCGGTTTTAGGTGCAGCAAAAGAGGTAGGACGCTCGGCATTTTTACTTAATTCTGATGATACTAGTATTTTGATGGATTACGGTGTGCTTTTGAAAAGAGAGCCGATCTTTCCTCTGCATGTGAAACCAAGAGATATTGATGCAGTAGTAATTACGCACGCCCATTTGGATCATTCAGGTTTTGTACCATCGTTATTTTTGTCTGACTCTGCAGAGGTACAGGCTATAGGTACTTCACCAACATTTGATCTATCACAACTTCTCTTAGAGGATATGATTAAAATATCAGGGTTTTATCTGCCATTTGAATATATAGATGTTCTTACAATGATGAGACACTCAAAGAGCTTACAATACAAGCAAGCCTATAGGATAAAGAATATGAATGTGACCCTACACGAATCTGGACATGTCTTGGGTGGAGCTACTGTTATCGTAGAAACAGAAGGGAAGAGAATTTTTTATACTGGAGACATCAATACGAGAGGGTCAAAGCTTTTGCGACCTGCAGACTTGGATTTTGGTGAAATTGATTTGATGATTACTGAAAGTACATATTCTCAGACTGAGCAGACTCCGAGGGAAGATTCTGAAAAACAACTTCTTGAGTTTGCTTATGAAGTAATCGACAGAGGTGGGACGTTATTTGTTCCAGCCTTTTCAGTAGAAAGAGCGCAGGAAATAGCGACTGTCTTCAAGACATATAATTTTAGGCACAAGGTAGTCATGGACGGGATGGCTCTGAAAGCTAATGAAATAATGTTGAGACATCCTACCTTCCTTAAAAATCCCGAAATATTCAAACAAGCAGTAGGAGAAGCTGAATGGATTAGCGGATGGAATAGGAGAAAGAAGGCCCTCAAAGAACCATGCGTCATAATCTCTCCTGCAGGAATGCTAGTCGGTGGTTCCGCGGTGTTTTATCTGCAAGAAATTTCGAAGAGTGACAAAAATGGAATTGCTCTGGTATCATACCAAGGAGAGGGGACACCAGGTCGTGCATTGCTTGAAAATAGAGTTACGATAGTTGATGGTAAGGCAAGAAAGTGTCTAGCCGACGTAAAACGTTTTGAGTTTTCAGGTCACAATAGCAGAAGTGAATTGTTTGAAATCCTCGACCGTGTTAAAGGTAATCCTAAGGTTCTGACTGTACACGGTGACGGACGTTCATGTACCAGATTTGCAGAGGAGATAAAGGAAAAGTATGGTTATGATGCGAGAGCACCAGATACAGGCGATGTTATCACACTCTAAAGGTACCGTACAATGATTTCTGCTCTTGATTACTCTAGAGCCTAACTCTTATGCCATTTTTGTCTAGATATTTTTTTACTTTATTTACAGTATACTTATCATAATGAAAAATAGATGCGGCCAGAGCTGCATCGACATCAGTCTCTTCAAAAACCTGCAACATATGGTGAGCTTGGCCACAGCCGCCTGAGGCAATCACTGGAATACGTACCGCTTTACAAATCAATTCTGTTAATTCTATATCATATCCATTTTCAGTTCCATCTGAATCAATACTAGTTAAGAGGATCTCTCCCGCTCCTAGACGTTCAACTCTTTTTGCCCACTCTATTGCATCTATTCCTGTTCCTTCTTTACCTCCGTAGATTCTCACTTCAAACCAGTATTTTCTTCTATCGTTGTCCGATTGGGTCTTGCTATTGTGGTTGTAGTTGTTCTTGTTCTTGCTGCCGTCATACATATTTTTCTTCACGTTTTCAGCATAATTGATTCTTTTAGCATCTATTGCTACCACAACGCACTGCTTACCAAAAATTTCCATTAGTTGCGTAATTAAATCTGGGCTATTAACAGCTGAAGTATTAACAGAAACCTTATCTGCACCATTTAGTAGAATATTACGCGCGTCTTCCAATTTTTTGATTCCTCCACCGACTGTAAAGGGAATGTTAATAACACGTGCAACGTCTCTAACTACAGCCTTCATAGTATCTCTTCTTTCCTGAGAAGCTGTAATATCTAGAAAAACGAGTTCATCCGCACCTTGCTGCATATATTTTTCAGCGAGTCCTACAGGGTTGCCAGCATCTTTGACTTTTGCAAAATGGATACCCTTAACTACACGACCATTATCTACATCCAAACAAGGAATTATCCTTTTTGCTAATGGCATCTTTAAGCCAAGACCTTTAGTTTTTCTATAGTAATTTTTCCGTCGTAAAGGGCTTTTCCTAGGATGACAGAAGAGCATCTTGCAACTCTTATTCTTACGATGTCCGAGAGGCTTGAAATACCTCCGCTAGCTATTATCCTTGCATCAGCTATGCCTGTGGCATATACTAGTGCAGTAAGATCTGGACCTTTCAAAGTTCCATCTCTGTCTATACTTGTAATCAAAAATTCTCTGATTCCCATAGGCCTAAATAATTTTATCGCCTCCTCAACTTTAATTCCAGCGGGCTCCCTCCAGCCGTCAATCATTACGATTCCATCTTTCTGATCAATTGAGATTACAATTCTGTCTTCATTCTTTTTCGCAAGCTGTTTTATCGTATTCGGTTCTTTGAAAGCCAAAGTGCCTAGGACAACCTTGGCCGCGTTTTTTCTCAAGGCGTCTTCTACGGCCTGGATAGATCTAATACCGCCTGCTATCTGCACAGGAAGACTCACGGCTTCAATTATCTTGTAAGCAATTTCAGAATTATTGTGACCTGTCCTCAACGTTGCATCAAGATCAACTACATGTAACATATCAGCGCCTTCTGTTTCCCATTTCTTTGCAATTTCAATAGGATCCTCACTGTAAACCACCTTGTTATTAGGATCACCTCTAAGGAGTCTAACAACTTGCCCTCCAAGGATATCGACAGCTGCGATAACTTTCATTTCTTGCTAGAACAAACCTTTATAAAATTTTTAATTATAATTCCACCTATTTCGCTAGATTTTTCGGGGTGAAATTGAGTGCCAAATAGGTTGTCTTTTTCTATCACCGCTGGTATCTTGATGCCATAATCTGAACTAGCAACTACTATGTTCTTGTCAGATGGTACTGTATGATATGAATGTACATAATATACCCACGAATGATCTTCTACGCCTCTTAACAGCTCACAGTCATTTTTTTCAATTATATCAAGATTATTCCAACCCATATGCGGAATTTTGACTGTTCGCCTTGAAAGCATTACTACTTTGCCCTCCAAGATCTTAAGGCCCTCTAGTCTTCCCTCCTCGCTTTTATCGAATAGCATTTCCATCCCTAAACAAATCCCAAGGATCGGCATGTGTTTTTCGATTGCTTCGAGAAAAAATTCCTTCGATGGCCGAATAGATCTTATTGCAGGATCAAAGTTACCCACTCCAGGCAAAACTAATCCGTTGAATTCTTTAAGTGCAGTCATCTCACGGATGATTTTGACATCATCAGCACCATTTCTCTCCAAGGCGGCTTTCAAGCTGAATAGGTTTCCTGCTCCGTAATCATATACTGCCAGGTTAACCATCACATAACCCCTTTTGTACTTGGTTGCCCGTCCCTTTTTTCATCAATCTTGGCGGCCATTCTAAATGCTACGGCGAATGCTTTTACCGCTGACTCAATTTTATGATGATCATTGTTTCCGTACTGAACCACAAGATGGGTGCAAGCATTCAGATTTTGTGTAAGAGATCCTACAAAATGTTCGAGGTCTTGCTTCTCAATCCCCTCTATAGTATCCCTACTTAATTTTAATTGTATATTGCAGAATTGGCGTTTGACAAGATCGATTGCTACGTATGTCAGAGATTCATCCATAGGCACTATGGCATGTCCGAAGCGAGTAATTCTGTCCCTATTTGAAAGTGCCTTGTCTAAAGTTTGTGAGAGCGCAATGGAAACATCCTCTACTAGGTGGTGTACAATGCCGTCATTGGATCTTGCTTTTAAGATAATATCTATCATTCCATGCTTTCCTATTGCACTAAGAAGATGATCTATAAACGAATATCCGGTATCTATATCGGTTTTCCCCCCGCCGTCGATATTGACTTGTACAATAATGGAGGTTTCCTTCGTGTTTCTTTCATGTTTTGCAATTCTAATGGGATTCAAGGAGGAAGGCTTCACCAAATATAATTAGATTCTTGCCTATACTTTATTTAATATCTTTGGTAGCTGATTCACAGTTTTAAGAACAGTGTCTACGTGCTTCTCTTCGAACATCTTTATTACTTCCATGGGCCTTCTACTGCATCCATAAATCCCGACAAAAGCGATCTTAAACCTTCCCTGCTCTTCTACCTTCTTTACCATCAATAAGTCTTCTACTGAATCTCCTGCATAAATCGCAGTTCTTGCATTCAGAACTTTCATTGCTTTATTTAATGCATATGGATTTGGTTTAGCGTATGTGCGCTTCTCATCTTCTAGAAACACGGAAGCTTTATTGCTAAAATTACTGAATATGGGTCCCAAAGAGTACCTAGCTGCCAACCTGCTTCTACCCGAGATCACCGCTAGCTTTCCATTATATCTATCGGATAGAAAATCGATTGTCCCTTGCGTAGCTACAACCCTCTCGTTATTAATTAAAGGCCTTCCGACAAAATGTTTTGGCTTTAGTCGGTGTCTTTTCTTAAATAACTTGGGACCATAAAATAATTCGTCAAAGACGGTGGCTAATATGCTTTTTCCAATGGGAGCCGGGTAAGCCAGAATTTGCTTAATTTTCTTGACTTCAGAGTGTGATACGGATGACGATAAAAAACTTTCAACTGAGACAATACCTCCTTCGTCAGCATTTTTAGCAACGATTGAGAGGAATCGGCGTGACTCCTGAATGTCCATACCTCCCTTGGTCAATAACGCGAGGACTATTGCATAAGTGGCATCAACATCGTTGTTGAAACCCCCCGATTGCCTCAATCGCAAAATTATTTCATCGGTTACTACTCCATTTAAATTGGCCTTGCCTGTAATATTTTTGAGAACAAAATTTACAGTCTTCTTAATAGCAAGGTTGTACGAGCTATTTATATTTACTAAAACCCCATCAATATCAAAAAGGATGCAATCTGCATTAAATGAATTAATAGGACTACCAAAATGAGCCGTTCTTGTCTTAAGCGTATTAAGAATTTTAGTCTTAGTATTAGTAGAAAACATTCTCTATTGATTTGAGAAATTTCTTATTCATTTCATATGTGCCGATTGTAACTCTAATGCATCCTTTATATCCATCAATATTGCCCAACGCTCTGACACTTATGCGCTCCTTTTTCAGCTCTTTTAGAATTTTACGATAGTTATCATAGCATTCAATAAAAATGAAGTTCGCCTGAGATTTAAAAACTCTGATATCTTTTATTCTAGCTAGACGGTCAATTATCCTGTTTCTTTCATATTTGATCAGTTGAACTGTTTCATTGACATAATCAAAATGAGATAGCATCAAACTTGCTATTTTTACTGACATAATGCTTAGTGGGTATGGCGATTGTATGGATGACCTGAATAAATCCGCAATTCTAGAGTTGGATATCAAATAACCTACTCTGGCTCCGGCTAATCCAAAGGCCTTAGAAAGTGTACGAAGCAAGATAACATTATCATAGTTTAAAACATCTGAAATTAAAGAATAATCTGCAAATTCAACGTACGCCTCATCAATTAATACGAGCTTATCTTGTAGAGTGTTTATCATTTCTAATAATAATTTTCTTTCAAACTGGCTTCCCATAGGATTATTTGGAGAGCAAATGTATACTAGACCAGACCTTCTAGCGCTTTTCAGAAACTCTTTATTGTAACGGACGTTATCATACGTCTTTAAGGGAACTTCATCAACAAGCATACCGTGTAATTGGCAACGGTTGATGAAATATGAAAATGTGGGCGTAAATACAGTAGCACGTTGGTTCTTACCTATTATCGAAAGGATTAGCTCTATAATTTGATCCGAACCATTGCCGATGGCCAGGTATTTTTTGTCCATCTTCGTATACTTTGCAAGCTGCAAATATAGTTCCTCAAATTCCTTGATTGGATATTGTCTAAAATCAATATCTTTTAAAGCCTGAAGGGCTAAATGATAAATAAATTTCTTGTCGAGAACAAGATTTTCATTCGCATCCAATTTCAGACCATCGACAGCTTTTTCAGGTATCATATAGTTATCGAATTTGGAAATTTCGGTTAATTTCTTTGCGAACCACTTAGTCATTCTTTCATCCGTTCCTTCACAGCTTGATAATGGTTCACAAGACCTTCTGCTAGTGCAATTTCCTTAATGACTCCTTCAGCGTTAGCTAACCCGGATTTCGAAGCCTCCACTCTGTTGACAATTTTTATAAAATCAAGTACTGAAAGGGATGCTCTGGATTTGGCAAATCCTAGTGTAGGTAGAACATGATTGGATCCAAAAGAATAGTCGCTAGCCGAGGAAGGCGCATATTTACCGATCAATACCAAGCCGGCAGATGTGATTTTCTTTGCGGCGGTTCTTGCGTCCCTAGTCATTAGTTGTAAATGTTCTGGAGCTACTTCATTAACGAATTCTATAGCAGTGGACTCAGTATTACATACAGCAGAAAATCCGTTGCTCTCTAGGCTCCTCTTAACTATGTCACGCCGACCGATATTATCATTCTCGATAATAGATTGTATCTGCGTTGAGACTTCATTTGCAAGTTTGCTAGAAATTGTTACCAAACCGCATAACGTGTCAAAACTATGTTCTGCCTGAGAAATTAAGTCTCGAGCAATTAATACCGGGTTAGCTGAGGAGTCAGCGTAAATTATTAATTCGGTTGGACCAGCAACCATATCTATCGAAACTCTACTAGAAGCGAGTATTTTTGCTATAGTTACGAATATTCCGCCTGGCCCGATGATCTTACTGACTTTGGGAATACTCTGCGTCCCATTGGTCAAAGCCGCAATTCCTTGAGCACCACCGACTTTGTAAAATTCATCAATCCCACAAATGTCAGCAGCAACAAGAGTAAGGGGATCTATGTTTCCATTTTTCATTGGAGGGGATATTGCCACTATTCTTTTTACGCCGGCGATCTTTGCTGGGACTGCGCACATTACTACAGTACTAGGATAGTGTGCTTTTCCACCTGGGATATAACAGCCGACGCTGGGAATTGGAAGAACTGAACGCCTTAATTTTATTCCATTCGACGAAATGACCATCCCGTTCAGTCTGCTTAAAAGTACCCTTTCACTTTTTGCTAAATCTTTTTTCATAATAACAATAGATCGGATCTGTCCCTTAGAGACTAGAGTATAGGCTTGCTTGATCTCTTCAGTTGTAACTTTTAAGGTCTTTAGCTGAACTCCATCTAACTTTTTGGTGTATTTTATAATTGCAGAATCGCCGTATCTCTTAACATCATCCATAATCGATCTTATATTTTGAATTGAAGAATCTGAGATAGCACCTGTGGAACTTCGCAGTTTGGCAGCTTCGGTTTTCCCATCAGTAATAAAGATTGATCTTATGAATTCCACTCACCCAAGTTTATCTCTTCGAGAGGAAGAATCTGCCTAGGCTCCATCACAACTAGACCCTGTGCCATTTTCCTTAATATCGGGACGACTCTTATGAATTCATTCTTATCTATGATAGTATTTACGCCATACCAGCCTTCCTCACTTAAGTGGCTTATTGTAGGTTTTTTCAATGCAGGCAGATTCTTAAGCAATTTTTGAAGATTTTCCTCCCTGACATTTACAAATATATGAAGTTTTTTACGGGCTTCTACTACACCTTTTAATAATGCAACCATGTCTGCTATTTTCTCTCTCTTCTTTGAATCTTTCAGGGAATTTTTATTAGCAACAAGCACAGCAGTGGACTCCATTATAAAGTCGATTATTTTTAGATTATTTTGTGCCAAAGTTGTGCCGGTTTCGGTGATATCGAAAATTGCGTCGACGTCTTCTGGAGGCTTTGCCTCAGTAGCTCCAAATGAAAGAAATATTTCCACATTTTTATTCTGACCAGTCCTCAACCATGGAGTAATTATCATCGGATCTACCAGTCCAAAATACCTCTGATATGCCGGGTTTGACTTTATGTGAGCTGCAGTAGAAGTTAAATATTCTGAGGATATTCTTAATGGTTTGTTTTTCTTGGCAAATTCGGTAATCAAGCCTGTCAGGTCATGTACATCAAAATTCTCCGGTACTGCTATCACCTGTTTTACACGTCCATATTCTAAATCTAGCAAAGTTTTGATGTCTGCATTTGCCTCTTTTATCCAATCCTTCCCTGTAATTCCTACGTCATAAAACCCCTCTTGCACATACGTTGGGATTTCTTGTGGCCTTAATATTTTGACCTCAATTTCTGGATCGCTTAGTCGTACCCTGTAAGTTCGTCCTCGACCGCTTATACTATGCCAGGCTTGCTCAAGGATTTCAAAGGTGGCTTCTTCGATACTCCCTTTTGGAACCGCAAATTTTACTATATGCATAATAGACAATTGAGCAAAATCTAGAAGCCAGTGTATATATTATTATTATTATTATCGTTATTTGTCGTCATAGGAGAATTTTTCTTGTTCAAGGAGTCGACAACTGCTTTTGCTCTATTTACATTTACATTCCGTTCATCTGAGATTGTTTTGGCAACCAGATCAATCTGATTCTCCTTTGCTCCAGCTACAACAGCCACATTTCGTGCGTGCAATCTCATATGACCTTTTTGAATTCCCTCAGAAGCCAAAGCCAGGAGTGCAGCCAAATTCTGAGCAAGACCTGTTGCAGCCAATACCATTGCAAGCTCCTTTGAAGATTGGACTCTTAAAATTTTTAGTCCCGTCTTAGCTATTGGATTTACGGATGTTACTCCTCCCACAATACCAACAGCCATGGGTATTTCCAATTCGCCTTCTAGATCTCCCTCTTTTGTTTTATGCCATCTTGTCATCGATCGATATGTTCCATCTCTTGCTGCATATGCATGGGCCCCTGCTTCAATAGCGCGAAAGTCTTGCCCGGTAGCTATGGCCACTGCGTCAATTCCATTCATTATGCCCTTGTTATGAGTTACAGCCCGATATACGTCAGAATATGCAAAAGCATATGCACACATGATCCGATCCACAATATCTTTATTGCCTAACAAATGCTTAGCAAAGACTGCTCTGCATTTTACAAGACGTTTCGTGGCATAATTCGAAACTATTTTTATAATCACTTGGCCTGATGTAATCTTCTCTACTTCAGGAGCTATAGATTCGCACATGGTATTAACTACATTTGCTCCCATGGCGTCTTTCGTGTCAACAATCAGTTCCAGGATTAGCATCGTTCCCATGTTGCATTGGCTTTTGTCATCCAATTCCCTGACTTGTAAATCGATAGCATTTACTGATCTGCTTTTCGAATTGGCAATTTGCAACAGTTTTTTTTTATTAAGAAAAATTTTTTTCTTTGCCTCGCTGCTACGATCACCTACTGAAGTTATTTGTAATTGACCTAACATGAGTGGTTCCCCAGCTTCGGCTACGAAACCCCCAACACGTCCTGCAATTTTTGCCGCTTTACTTGCAGCAGCTATTACCGATGGTTCTTCTGTGGCCATTGGTACAAAGTATTTTTTCCCATTGATTACAAAATTGAATGCAACGCCAAGAGGAATCGCTAACACGCTTATTACATTTTCTGCCATTCTATTGGCCTTGCTAAACGAGAATTCAGCTAACGGCTCTCTTAAAATATCTAAATCTTGCTCAGATAAACCTACTTCGCTCCTTAAATATTGTAGACGTTCATTCTGAGTCATTGTGTAAAACTTTTTTTTTGACGTCAAAATATATCTCTCTTTTTGATCTCTGCAAAGTGGGGATTAATATCGATTTACTCAACAGCAGGACGTACAGGGTTTTCGCCAGAAAATACTCAATTCGAATAATAGTGATCACTGTTTCTTTTGATCATACTTGAGAACCGCTTTTTTATTATTCTTGCATAGCGCGATGAAATGAAAGCACGGCAAGACATATCTAATAGTACAAACTTCGTGATCTATCTGTCATCCATCGTATTTGGAGTCAACTATTCCCATAAAAATTGGTCGCTAACTAAGCTTTCATGATTCTGAGAATCCGGTCGTCATTTCTCTTAACTACTGCAGATCCTTCTTCGTTATTACTAGTAACAACATACAAAGAACCGTCCTGTGCGTAATTAACATCTCTGAGGCTACCATATCCTACTAATATATTATTCTGAATTTTAGATTCTAAATGAATTACTCGCAAGTATCCCTTTAAAGTTCCAATTATCAGATCGCCTTTATCTGCGTTAGTGATATTGAATGTAGCTCCTGTTGCTCCGATTGATGGATTAAAACAAAACAAAGGGCTTTCAAACTTTCTGTCATTGGCATTACATTCTTGACTAGGCCATCCATAGTTTCTACCTGCTCGTATCAGGTTAATCTCATCGGTGCCAAATCCAGATTCTTCAGTTGCATAGAGTTGCTTAGTTGTAGGTTGCCATGCCAGGCCCTGAACGTTGCGATGACCAAATGTATAAACGGCTGAATCTGAAAATGGATTATCAGTTGGGATACTTCCATCGCTATTAACACGCAAAATTTTTCCTGCCAGAGATTTGGTGTCTTGGGAAAGATTAGGAGTTGCTGCATCGCCAGTAGAAATGTATAGTTTGCCATCAGGTCCAAACTTCAACCTTCCTCCATTATTAAATAAAGCGCCTGGTATATTCTCTATTATCACTTTCTCAGAAATAATTTTGTTTCTTTTTTCAGTAATTGCTAAAACTTTGTTATATAATTTCCCCGAAGACTCGTAAGTATAGAATAAATAAATTAGGTGATTTTCATCAAATCTAGGATGTAAAGCTAACCCCAGTAATCCATTGTCTTGCGAATGTGCTACTGGAATCGTGATCACCGGTTCATGAACGAATGTACCATTTGGCAGAATTACCCTTAAGCGGCCTATTTTTTCGATGAAAAATATTCTACCATCATGGGCTATGTCAGCTGCTCTAGGAGCCTCAAGATTTTGTGCGATTGTACTCACAGCCCTCCTGGGATTATTATCAACACTATGGATGCTGCTTTTGGGTTCAGGAATAGGAATAGTGGTACTAGACGGCGTCATGATTATGCTGACGGCGCCAGCAGCAATGACCCCAGCAGCAACTATTACAAGCAAAGTCTTATTCATTATTCTTTACAATTCCAATATTGGGAAGGTTTTTTAATGTACCACAGAGCATGTTTTTATAGATTTACGATGCTCGCTATGAAAGTTTCCGAAGTTATGGTAAAAGAAGTTATTAGCCTCACTCCAGACGATACGGTTGGAAAGGCATTAAGCTCAATGTATGAGAATGATGTTCACCAAATTCCAGTAATCTCTGATGAAAACGTCAGGGAGTACAAAGGCATGGTATTTGTCAAGCAATTTCTTAGTGACCCTTCGCCTATGTCTAAGTTGAAAAACTTCATTACTAGTACTCCAGTCTTGGCTTCCGACGATACAGTTGTAAGATGTACACAATTAATCGTAACAACTGGAAATCGTGCACTACCAGTTACTGAAAACAGTAAGTTGGCAGGAGTTATTAGTGAGACAGATCTGGTGCTCACGTCAGATTTCGGCCGCGCTATAGTAGATGAAGTAATGTCGGGTGCCATTGTAATAGAGGAGGATACAACGCTAAGCAACGCCTTGTCAAAGATGCGAAGATATAATATTTCTCGTCTCCCAATAATTAATTCAAAAGGTATTCTTACTGGTATTATTAACGTCCTGGACTTCGCCAAAATCATGGCTAAACCTAGAGTAAGGGCGGGAAAAGCTCCAGGGATAGGTACAGTCGCGGCAAGCAGGCATGTCAAAGTCAAAGATGTTATGAGAAAACCAACATCGGTTGAGAGAGGAACCAAGTTGAACAGCATACTTGAGAAATTTAAGGAGCAGGATGAAATCATAGTTGTTGGATCGAAAATACCAATTGGGATAGTTACGCCGAAAGATGCACTAGAGTTAACCCTCCCAAAGCTAGCTAAGCCCTCTGTTCATATTGCTCACCTAGATGATCCTGATGCACGAAAAGAGATAGAACAACAGATGAACAACTTCTTGAAAAAGATTCAAGGCAAATTAAAGGAAATTCAGTATGTTATTCTATATATTGACAAACATAAAACTCATAAGTATTCTTTTAGAGCCAGAATAGTTTCTAGCAAAGGGATAATCAATGCAAAGGCTGTCGGTTACGATCCCCTCAGCGCCTGCAAGGAATTGATATCTAAATTTGACAGGATGATAAAATCTGAACACAGCCAAAAAATAGAGGATAGAAAGCATCGAGCGCCAACTAGAAATATAGTTATGAAAGACGCTATGATACCTGGCGCAGATGAGGAGATTTGAACTCCTGATCGCCATACGGCGAATCGGCTTGCTTTCAGCCACTTGACTCAAGGCCGACGCATTATCGTGTCCCCTAGTGTTCTACACCTGGGATGACCACTCTGCCACATCTGCTAGATTCAATACGCCCATGCACCTCTTTTATGTGTTAGCTAATATCGATTTTAAAAAAAAGAAAATAAAGCAATACAAGCTGAATGTAATTAATTGGCCTAAACTAGACTGATATAGAGAATAATGTGATAAACTTAAGGTTAGAAGACCTTAGACGTCATAGCAGAGTAATTCATAAAGAATAACTGAAAACAATTAAAGGGGCAGATAACCGGATAAAGCCCCTAGCGGGGAAAGAATGTCATCATTTAATATACACAATACTTATGACGCGATAGCAATTAACAAGCCTTGGATAGAAGAAGAGGAAAAACGTGAGGTTTTGTCAGTTCTGGATGAGGAAGCCCTTACTTCACCGGCTAAGGAGGGCGGCAAGAGAGTCCGTGATCTTGAATCTCTGTTAGAGGATTATCTAAAAGTAAAACATGTAGTCGCTGTGAATTCAGGAACTGCAGCGCTCCACGCGGCCTTGCTTAGCGCGGGCATTCAGCACGGCGACGAAGTTTTGCTCCCGTCATTTACCTTTGTTGCCACAGCAAACTCTGTAATTGCAACAGGCGCGAAACCTGTATTCGTGGACGTTAAAAAAGAGGATTATACTATTGACGTGCAATCCATCAAGTCCAAAATTTCGGAGAAAACTAAATGCATTATACCAGTTCACCTCTACGGACATCCCTCGGACATGGACGAGATTAGCGAGGTTGCTCGCCAACATTCTATTAAAGTAATTGAAGACGCGTGCCAATCTCTGGGATCTGTTTATAAACATAAGCAGACTGGCACAGTTGGCTGTTTAGGTTGTTTCAGCTTTTATGCTAGTAAAGTATTAACATCTGGCGAAGGAGGAGCAATAGCAACAGAGGACGATATCTTGGCAGATAAGTTAAAGATGATTCGAAATCATGGTATGGTTGAAGGTTATGACACTAGAGTTTTTGGCCTAAATCTTCGGTTACCAGAACTAAGCGCCGCAATTGCAAAGATTCAAGTTATAAAACTAGAAAAAATGCTATATTTAAGGAGAAAAAACGCGGACATGCTCACAAAAACCATCCTACCTCTTGCTGATAGATATAAAATCAAGCTTCCGCAAGAGAGGGATGAGAAGAACTTCAATTGGTATCTTTATACGATCGCTTTCGAATCTGATAACGAAAGGGACAAAATAAAAGCAAAAATGTTAAGTGACAAAATTGGCGTCACGGTATATTACAAGCCTCCAGTTCACAGAACTCCCTACTATGAGAAGATGTTCTCAAAGGAAGGCGCTGCGCTTAGCAATACAGACTGGGCCAGCGATCATGTATTATCACTACCGGTCCATCCACTTGTAACAGAACGGGAGATTGACCGGATGGGAGAGAGCCTTAAAAATGCTCTAGATTCATTTTAGTCATTTCATTTTACTTAGATGGTACCGCGAATGCTTCTCAATAATATCTATTTATTCCTTTGAAAGGAGGATCCATAGTATTGAGGTTAATAATTTATACAGGAAAGGGCGGTACTGGCAAGACAGTAACTTCGAGTTCTACTGCAATTGCTCTGGCTGAAAATAGCCATCATACCCTTCTAATTTCTTCTGATCCTGCCCACACCTTGGGTGACGCATTTATGATGCCGGACATTGGATATGAACCCCGACAAGTTATCCCAAATTTGGAGGTATTGCAGGTAGACCCTGTAGTTGAGATGAACAAGCAATATAGCACGATTCTATCTTACGCAGCTTCGATACTCTCTTCAAAAGGGATCGATGAAACTCTTGCATATGAAATCGCAATGTTGCCTGGAATGACCCAGCTGTTTTCCTTGTTAAAAATTGAGGAAGTTGTACGAACAAAAGCATTTGACGCATTAGTGCTCGATATGCCTGCCTCCGGGGAGGCATTGCGATACCTATACTTTCCTAAATTGATAGGAAGTATTGGAAGAAAACTCACAGGACTAGCAGGGATGTTTGGCAGTTTTGCTAAAATATTTCAACCACTTTCTAAAATCCCGCTCCCTTCGCAAGGTGTCCTAAAGAGTGAAGGAGAATTCCTGGATAGACTTGATTTTCTTTCAGAAATTATAAGAAACCAAGAAATTACAAGTATAAGATTAGTAATAAACCCCGATACATTCAGTATTGAGAATGCTAAACGAGCCCTGATGTCTGCAAGCCTGTACGGTATAAATGTAGATCTAGCTATAATTAACAAAATTATGCCTCCAGGAAGTCCAGATCAATATTATGCAGAGTGGGCAAATTTTCAAAAGAGAAAAGTTGAAGAGGCAAAAGCGAATTTCTATCCACTTCCCTTAACAGAGATTGGGCTTTATAACACCGAACTTCGAGGGGTAGAAATGCTTAGAAAGAACGCCAAATTCATGTTCCGTGATACTGATCCTTTCGAGATCTTCTATCGCGGGAAGGCCTTTACCTTCATATCCAATGATTCAACACTACAAATGAAGGTAAAGGTTCCGTTTTCCGAAAAGGATGACTTTGATGTTGAGCGGTACGGGGATCAGCTTACAATAAAGGTTAAGAACCCTATTGGGTATCTGGTTAACATCATACCATTGCCTACGGCAACTATTGGTATGAAACTTGTCAAAGCCAAGTTAGAAGGAGATGAGCTTGCTGTATTCTTTCAAAGGAATGCATGATTTTTAGTCAAATTCTAATCAAAATAGAAATATAGGACATAATTGAAGGCCACAAATGAGTTCAAGTGCATATATCAATTTTCTAGCTTTTATTCACATAGTTTAAATAATATGTAAATCGATTATTCTCAGATATATGCCAATAGATCCAGACTTTCCACGAAACCATAAAGTGATTGGTAAGCACATGCTCCCTGATGGCGAGCACTTTCATTATGTTTGGGGTCCCGGAAGAGCGGCTGAGGCTGCAGAAAACGAAGAAGTAAAAGCAGCATTCACAGCCAGAGGAGAAGAGCAGGTACCTCTTGGTGTGCATGGCACTATGGTTGCGATAGATTGGGACTCTTGTATTGCAGATGGTGCTTGCATAGAAGCATGTCCAGTACAGGTATTTCAATGGTATAGAACAGAACAGGATGAACCAGCGGTAAATCTTACTACTGCTACTAGCGCCGGAACTGGCAGTACAGTGAAAGAAGAAAGAAAGGATTACACAGATAAAGCTGATCCAATTAGAGAACATGATTGTATTTGGTGCATGGCTTGTGTTTCAGTTTGTCCTCCACAAGCAGTCAAGGTGGACCAGTCTAATCTAGAATTTCATGAAAAAGCCGAAGGAACATTTAACGAAGCCCTATCTAAGGGTAGCGCGCCTCCACCACACGCACACTAAGACTAGACCCCTACCTCTTTTTTTATATTTTCTTCAACTGCTCAACGTGGTACAGCTATCAAATCTACTGTCTTTCTGGTCTCCTAATAAGGATTTAAACTTAAGAATCGACTGTAACTCCAGACTAAAATAGAGAGCAACATTTGGCATCCTGCATCTTGAATTCTGTAACCTGTCCTTCTAGTCACTCAAATTTAAACATAATA
>Ga0193700_1000058_pt1 | contig 21544 bp, 27 predicted proteins | sample U3s1metaG_FD_143057 | JGI IMG/M metagenome (GOLD analysis project Ga0193700, IMG submission 143057) | Soil microbial communities from a riparian zone of the East river system, Colorado, United States - U3s1 | ecosystem: Environmental > Terrestrial > Soil > Riparian zone | place: USA: East River... | reverse complement strand
TGTCTAAACGAATTTAGGGAACCAGAAAAAGAACTGAAAAAATTACGAATCCAAGTAGCTGTAAGTATTGTTCTAACAATTCCTATCATTTTTTTGAGCCTGCCTCACATGCTACCAACACAATTCAGCCATTTACTTCCTATGGATTTGATGCACAATTCGAGTTACATTATGTTTGTATTAGCTACTCCATTACAATTTTGGGTTGGATGGAGATTCTACAAAGGATTTTGGGACGGCATTAAAGCAAAAGCGTCAAATATGGATACACTTATAGCAATTGGAACATCAGCAGCCTATTTGTATAGTGTAGCAGTAACGATTGCTCCAAACTTCTTTCCTTTTAAATCCGTATATTTCGAAACGGCTGCGGTAATTATTACTTTAATACTTATAGGCAAATTACTTGAAACAAGAACAAAAGAGAAAGCATCGGATGCCGTAAGAAAACTACTTGACTTGCAACCCCGTAAGGCTAAAGTACTGCGAACAACAAAGAGTCCTTCTGGACAAATCCTCGAAGAAGAAACCGGAATTCCTATTGAGGAAATAAAAGAGCAAGATCTATTAATCGTTAGACCTGGCGAGAGCATCCCTACTGATGGAATAATAATAGAGGGTGCTTCCACATTGGACGAATCTGCAATAACTGGCGAAAGTATTCCTGTTGACAAATCAAAAGCTGATGAGGTTATTGGAGCAACTATAAACAGGACTGGTTTATTAAAAATTAAAGCTTCAAAAGTTGGACAAGACACCATACTTTCACAGATAATAAAACTCGTGGAGGAAGCTCGAACTGGTAAAGCTCAGATGCAAAGAATGGTAGACCAAGTTGCAAAATATTTTGTTCCTGCGATAGTGATTACTGCCATAGGTGTTGGTCTAGGATGGTATTTTGCAGGCAATATAGGATTCACTTATAGTCTCCTGGCTTTCGTTTCAGTCGTTATTATTGCATGTCCTTGTGCACTAGGAATCGCCACACCTGCTGCATTAATGATGGGTTCTGCAAAGGCTGCTGAGCATGGTATATTATTCAAGGGTGGAGAGTACCTGGAAATCGCTAGTAAAGTACAGACGATAGTATTCGACAAGACTGGAACATTGACAGAGGGCAAACCATCTGTTACCGACATCTATGACATTTCCGAATCTGGAATTGGAGAAAAGGAGTTACTGAGATTGGCAGCCATTGCAGAGGCAGGGTCTGAACATCCCTTAGGGCAGGCGATTGTAAGCAAAGCCAAAGAAGATAATATGATTCCAAATCCAGAGATATCCGAAGCGATATCAGGTAAGGGATTAAGAGCTGTATACCAAGGGCACGTAATATTGGTTGGAACAAGAATGCTTATGATTGATAGTAAAATTGCAATACCTGAAAGTGTTGAGTCAAAATTAAAGGAGCTCGAAAGTATGGGAAAGACTGCCGTCTTGGTGACAATTGACTCGGGGCTCTCGGGAATTTTAGCCCTCGGTGATACAATAAAAGAAAGTGCCAAGAAAGCTATTGAACCTTTAAAATCAAACGGCAAAGAAGTCATAATGCTTACAGGAGACAATGAAAGAACTGCCAAGCATATCGCAGCTCGACTTGGAATCGAAAGAGTTATCGCTCAAGTTCTACCGCAACAAAAAGAAGAAGTAATCTCAAAACTCAAGTCTGAGGGAAAAATAGTAGCCATGGTAGGAGACGGAATTAATGATGCGCCAGCATTAGCTACAGCAGACTTGGGAATTGCAATAGGGTCAGGTACTGATGTCGCAAAGGAAACAGGTGGCATTATACTAATTAAAGGTGACGTTAGAGATGTGGCGATCGCACTTGAACTGGGAAAGAAAACAGTTTCCAAGATTAAGCAAAATCTTTTTTGGGCCTTTGCATACAATACAGGATTGATACCAATTGCTGCTGGAGCTCTAGTCCCATTACTTGGTGTAGAAATATTTGGATGGTTACCAATGTTGGCGGCAGTTGCAATGGCCATGAGCTCTGTAACTGTGGTAGGTAACTCTATACTACTAGGAAGATACAAACCAAAACTACCACTAACCGAGACAGAGCTTCAAAAGATTCACACTCAAGAGGACACTTACAAGCAAGAGATCACCGACGAGTTAGTTTCAAAAACTTCTGTTGGCTGAACGTACAAATTTGTATCCATCCTTGTCCAATCTATTTTTTATCTCTTTACTTGTTAATTTTGATGGGCCAAACTCTACAATTATACTTTGTGTCAAATAATCAAATTTAATACTCTTAATGGCTTTTTCATCTTTAGGCCGTTTCTCAACAATTTATTTGAAGCTTACACAATACATTCCCATAACCTTGAATGACGTCTTTTGTGTGGACAGTTATGGTTATAGTATCAAAAAAAGTATGTGCCTTCGTAATTTGTAAGGCCTGAGAGCTGACTCAAGTAAATTCTTCAATTGGCATTCCAACAGAACAATAAATTGAATTGCAGTTTGGTTTATTATTTTACTAGATTCAAGGGGGACCAAGGGGTTCTGATTGAATATTCAATCGGAATAGTATTAGGAATTCTAACTAGTGTACATAAAGAAACATTTGAGGTGGATTCTTATTTGGTATACTATCGCCAGTCATATATAATGAAGGTTCAATTTCTTCTTTTTATTGTAGGGGTTACTTCTTTCCAAACAGTATACGCATTTCAGCCGTCCGAACAGTCGGACTTTCTTGGTAATATGACGACAGGAGAAAATGGGTCATCTGCTCCTGCACATATGATTGGCCGTCCCAATATTTCGAATTGCGATACAAAAAGTTATACATCTACAGTATGTGAAATAGTGCAAGATTTAATTTCACTACCGGCTGACAAAGTTCAGGAATATGCTTTAAGTGATCAACCTGGATCTGTAATAGAACTAACTTTAACACTATTGGACTCTGGAAATTTAACCAAAGTCTTGCAAAATAGCCTACCTAAGGATCTCTCTATCATTAAAAATAAAGTAACATCAGAAACATTTTATACAGCACTCACAAGAATTCCTGAACCTGAGCGTGATCAGATACTAAATAGATCTTTATCGAAGTAGTAAAAACGTAATCTTATTCGCCATGATATCATAACTCATATCTCGTCAAGCATTCCGTTGTCATTGATCGGTCACAAGGGGATTTGAACCTTGCATATAATAGAATTCAATTACCTTAGTATTTAGTTTTTTTTATAATTTGTTGTTTTGACTTACATACTTTCATTCTTTAGGACTACTTTATGGTGATGTCTTTCTACTGCTTCTTTAGTACGTGCATTTCTTTATACCTAATTTTCTACCCCACCCAAGAAAACGGCAGCCTTTGAGGATCTATTCGTCCCCCTTTCCCTTTGATTTTCCGTAATAAACCAGAAAACCTGCACTGATAAACCCAACAACTTCTGGAATAATGAAAAGTCTAAATCGTTCTTCAGGGGATCCATAATAATCAATTAGGCTAGCCACAGGACCTCCAACCAAACCACCAAAAAAGCACAAAATTATAACAGCGGTGACTAGTTTCTCTCTTTTCATTCCATATTTCTCTACCTAAATAAGTTAAGTTCCTTTCAATAATGTGCTAGATATTGATTTAGGCATATTTGCACTGCCTATAACATACTTTCTATAGTAAAAAAAATGGAGAGAATAAAATTCAGTCTCCTACGTGCTTGACGGTACTTCCACGAATGGACAGTTAACTATGGCTCCATAACACCTTGTTATTTCGCAATTGACACTTTCTCAAGATAGAAGCGAATGATGGTATTGGCAATTTCATCAAGAAAATCTTCCACCGCAAAGTGTCCTGAATCAAGTCTATGCATCTCGGCATCAGGGACATCTTTGAGGTATGCCTCCCCTCCTTCTCGAGTAAAGAATATGTCATTTTGCCCCCAGAAAATTAGCGACTTTGGTTGATACTCTTGCAAAAATTTTTGCCATTTGGGGTATAGCTCTACGTTCCTTCGGTAGTCGTAGAACAGATCCATTTGTACCCTTCGCGCATTTGGCCGCTCTAGGAAACTCACATCCATGTTCCAGTTGTCAGGACTGATAACTTCAGGATTCTTGTGACCGTGAAGGTAGATTTGCTTTATTGTATCACCCTGGAGGAACCCAAATAGAGGAGCTTCGGATTCGGGAGTGCGGTTCTTCCAAAGTGCATTCCGTAGTCCATCCCAAGCACTAGTAAAGCCAATTTCATAAGCATTTGTATTCTGCACTATTAACCATTCTAACCATTCAGGATGTCTGGTTATGATCCTGAATCCAACGGGTCCCCCATAGTCCTGCATGTAAAGCCCAAAATGTGTGAAACCTATGGTCTTCAAGAAGTTTTCCATTACCTCGGAGATCCGATCAAACGTGTAGTCAAATTTGTCCGGAGTCGGAAATTCTGAGTTCCCAAAACCAGGATAGTCTGGTGCAACAATATGGAAGTGGCGGGCTAAGGCAGGCATAAGATTGCGGTACTGATGAGAAGAAGAAGGAAATCCATGAAGCAACACAAGCTTCGGATTACCTCTGTCTCCAATTTCTCTGTAGAACACAGACAGGCCATCAATCGTTATCTTCTTGTACTGCGTTATTGCGTTCTGCGTTTCTTGATTTGAAATTTGTCTATTCATAACGGACAAAAATGCTCTCTTTGTATTTAAGATTTGGGACTTACCAGCTCCTTACTGTAAACCAAACGCCAATTTCATTACCTGAATCGGATCGGAATTACCTGAATCGGATCGGATAGATAAACTATTGTATCCCTGTAGAAGTAACAGCTCGTTTGATTATGAGATCATGACATCGCGAGAAACGCCCTTCAAGTGTTTTGGGAAGGGATCTATATAAGCATAGTAACGTGGCAGGAATTTCAGATTTGTGAACGGCTTCATTAAACCGAATTTCAATATTATGAGCCTCATCATGCTTGCCCTCTTCTATCAATTCTCCTGGTAAGGTGCCAATTAAACTCAGACCACATTTAGATCTATCTCGAGCTGTTTGTATAATGCTTTCCAATCTGTGAAGAATTGGTTCTATCATATATATTCCGTCTTGACGATAGTTATCTGCTCTAAGAACCACTATATCTTCTGAGGAAAAAAGTGAATTTATATTTTTGATCTTGTTGAGGGCCTGTATAAATTGTGACTCATCCTTACCGGCGATAAAAAGCACAATTATGTTGTTGCTAATAATACCTCTTCTCACAAAATTAACTACAATCTGTTCAAATTGCGATTTATCATTAAAGGTAATCAGAACATGATCAGATTCTTTTATCTCTGAAATAAATTCCTCGATAGACTCTATTTTATTGTACATTGTTTCCTGTTCCTCCAGGAAATCATTAATCAACTTTCTTAATAGCTCTGGTTTATTGTACATGCCCATACGTTTAGCTCTGGGGCTATCGAGAAAGATATCGAGTCTCTTGATCAAGAGCTTTGGGAGATGTACGTAATACCAGTCCTTGCGTCCCATAAGCTTACTAAAGCTTTAAGTAGATAATATGCATTTAAGGACTTCTTTTTATCCACAATCATTGCATAAATTAATGTAATTTTTTGTCCGACTTCGTAAACAGAGTTGAGCCTAGGTAAGGAATGTCAATCGCATTTGACCCTTCTTGAATGAGATTCTCGGATAGAAGAATCAAAATTACAATTTGATGTTAGTTAGGGTAGGGTACAATTTCAACTCTTAAATAAAATATTGGTTATTTGACAATCGTGAGTTCTATTGCAAGGATAAGTTCATTTCACAATCCGAGATATGCAGATTGTATTGAAGCATGTAACCATTGTGCCAATTCATGTGAGTACTGTGGTACTTTATGTTTAAGAGAAGCTAGTAAGTCTCTTCTACAATGTGTAGAGTTATGTTTCTACTGTGCAGACCTATGCAGATTTACATCCAAACATATGTCCTGTGACAGCAATCGAGTAAAAGAATTATGTGATTACTGCGCAAAGATATGCGAAGATTGCGCAAACGAATGTGCCAAACATGATACTGACCACTGTAAAGAATGTGCTAGGGTGTGTGGAGATTGTTCAAAGATATGTAAAAAAATGGTATCAAAATAGGTATAAAATTGTAAAGAAATGGGACAAGCCAAAACGTGAAAATATGATTACTTTAGTCTAAAGATTAAAGGAATAGGCCTGTCAAAATATATGTGCATGCTAGTAAACCAGACTTCATAAAATCTCTAAAATCATTTTTTACATGAAATACCTGTTCCTTTACCTTCTAAATTATATATCAATCTTTGATTATCATCTCAAGATAATTCCATATTATTTTCAAGTGCTACCTAATTCTGGTTTGTGAAGAAATGTAACTATTACCATCAAATACTTTATTTTGTTTGATTCGTTATATTCGTTAACTTACTATGAAATTCAGAAAGATTGTTGAAACGTCAATATATTCATCTCATTTAGAAAAAATGAAAGAATTCTATGTTGATAAATTAGGTTTACAGCCCGTCTCTGAACAGAAAGGTAGGCATGTTTTTTTAAAGTAGAAAATTAAAAAATCGATACGTAATAGTTAAAATTATGTTGCCGTGTTTTGAAAAGCATGATTTCCAACCACTATGACAAGTAACGTCATAACGACGATGAAGGCATTGGATTGTATTTTTATAGACCTTAATTGTACTGAATACTAAACATTCTCAAATACTTATTTACTACGTTACCACAGATCAGATTGAATATCTACTACAATATTGCGTGACAAAAGTCAAACGTAAACCGGGTAAGAAGGCCAACCCATATGCAGTCTGTAATGCAAGCATGTCTGGCAAAACAAGGCATAAAAGAAAATAGCGCTGTAATAGAGTATATTACTAATGAACGGAACTTAGATCCTATATTTTCTTTTCAAATTGAAGATTTTTTCCTCTATTATAGAATCAATATTGATCAGCATCTGTAGGTATTAAATATTACTTGGTCGGAATAACTAATCGAAAGTGAACTTGAAGAAGGCGTGAAGAAGGCGTGTTAAAGTTTTTCTTAAGATAACGTCTAAATCCGAAGAGTAAAAAAAGAAAGGTTTTATTAACACCAGAATAGGAATTAATCCTTCCTATAAGTCTGAGCGTCCTCCTTAGTTATTGAAAACCAAACTTTGTCTCCATCAAAGCGTTCAACTAGACTTTTTGGGAGATAAAATTTGTCTTTGTCAACAATTCCTTTTATGGTAACGACTATTTCGGGGTCTACCTCGTGTACTTCACCTAAATCATAGTCATTTATACCTCGTGCTTCTTTTTTTAGGATTTCATCCCAGTTTGTTATATTGCTCATGTGATCTATGGTTGAACATTTAATATAAGTATTCAATATTTCTGCTAAGAAAACGGTTTGGTAATCGAGCTTGACGGTTACCAAGAAGCGACTGCTATAAATTAATGTAAATTTTTAGTAAATAAAACGAAATATTTTAAGATCAATATATACTTTGTAGTACTAAATTATTTGATGAGATCATCTACAAATAACAAATATTATTGACGATGTTGCTTGGTATCTTTATGATAGCTGGAACTATTTCTGTCGGAAAATTTCCTTACAGAAATGGAAAAAAATATCCTAAAAAATAATTCGATATATATTTAGGGAACTTCTGAGGCAGTGTAAAATCAGATGCCCTTAAGGGCAGTAACTTATATTTATATGATTACGTACATTAGATTAACATGGTACTAAACACCCTCGTCTATATTGCTCTTGTTATAATTGTAATAATTGTAATTGTTGTCCTTCTCAGATTCTTATTTAATGTCCTCCTTATAGCACCAATTACGTTTGACCCCGATTATTTTGTCAAAAACTCCATTCCTATTTATCTGATATCATGAGTCGTAGACTAGTAAATAACCTAAATATCAAGAATAGTAACACCTCTCGTTTGGAATTTGCATATCAAAAAACTACAGATGATTAAATAAAAACAACGGCTAGACTTGACCCGTTTTAAGCAATGTTGCGAAAGAATATAGTGATATGGGCGACAAGAAAAAGAAAGAAACATACGAAGAAAACAAGGATGAATTTGGAAACGTAATAGAAAAGAAAGAGGTAAAAGAAAAAGAAGAGGACGACTAAAAATATTTTTTTGTTTTTATACTATCTAACACTTTCTGTCTTTATTTCTGATATATTCTATTTATTTTGTAAAAAACTTAATGACTTGCGGACATTGCTAAATGTTAAAAGTTCAATGAGTTACTAGGAACTGTCGTACTTCTAATCGAGTTAAAACTTCAGATAGTCTGAAGCCTATGAGACGTACCAACTTTTTAGTTAGATGGGTATGAAATTAGGTAACGTTTTTAATATACAACAGCCAACTTCAAATTTATTCATTATTAAGCGATAAAGTGCAATGTATTATCAATATGGCAGATAAAGAAATGATTCAAGAGAAAATTGGAGAGGCAATAGGTTTGGAAAAAGCCGCTCAGAAAGCAGTTGAGGAATTGGATTCACGTGGATTACTGAAACCTGAACAAATGAAGAGATTGTCGAAAATGAGGGATGAGTCTAGCAATCAAGAAAAAGAGATGCAACAACTGGTTCAAGATTTGAGTGAAAGTGATGGGTTTCACGTTGGCACTATTCAAGAAAAAGCGCAAGAGACAGCGGATAAGGCCTCAAAGATTATGGAAACGTATTTGGGTGAAGACCCCGATACACAAGAAGCCCTAGAGTTTCTATGTTTAGCGGAAGGAGGAGAAGTGACTCATTATGAAGTTCTTACGTCAGTCGCAAAGGAAGTAAAAAATAAGAAATTCGGAACGACAGTGAGAGCAATTCTCAAAGAGGAGAATAGACACCTGGACCTGTGTACAAGATTAGCAAAGACCAATGCCGCTTCCGAATAACATACCCCCATTTTTTATTTTTATGCTATACGCGAAGAACTGGAATGCCTGAATCCGATCCTTTGCAAATTAGTTTAGATCCGCTATATGCTACTTATTGTGACTGACTAACCGTATTTGTTAAATTTTTGTTAATTTTTCAAATTGAATTGATTTATTTTAAATCTCGAATGTTTCTATATCGTTCTGAAGAATCTACGGGCTCGGTTGGTACTCCGGTCATTCTCTCATTTACGCCCAGGTCATTTTTATGACTTTGCTCGTTAATAACGGCAAAAAGCAAAATGGTCATAGGTGATATCATCTGTACCTTTTCAGACCTTATATTGATTTTAGGAACGTCAAGTCATAGAGTTAAAGCTGTTAAATAGTTTTATGACAATAACAGATTATGTCTAACTCAACACCGCTATCCAATACTATGTATGATATTTTGAAGGTCATGGGTAAGGACGCAGAATTTCTCTACGATACTATTGACACATACATAAAAGATGCTGAAAATGCAAATAAACAGGAACTCGCCAACACATGGGCAAAAATAAAGACTGATAGGTTAAGTCATGTAAACTTGCTCAAAGGTGCCCTAGAAAAGGAAATTCACGGTGGCTAAAGGCTAGTTACTAAAGTAGGGTGTTATTAATAAAACTGGAATTTGATCCCCTGGTTGGCATGAATAATGTACTGCTAATAAGGGAGAATTTAGCGTTTTTCTGGTTGTCTAGATATGAAATTAAAAAACGTTTCTATATTCATAGGAGCGCCAGTCGTAAATAATGGTAATTAGTGAATATTTCATTTTTTTGATAGGAATAGTTGCCACGTTTTTTAGTTTGTGGAGTACAGTTCCACAAATTAGGAAATCGCTTAAAACCAAGAAAACTGATGACGTATCTAAATGGCTTATTATATGTCTTATAGGTGGACTTTCTCTATGGGTACTTTACGGAGTTCTAAAGGGAGATATAATAATCGCCATCGCAAATGCCATCGGCGTTTCACTAAACCTTTGCCTTTTATTTCTAAAATGGAAGTATAGTTGTAAACCGAAGATTGCAACAATGCAGGATTAGGATTGATTGAGTGACGAATATGGAACATGTCTAAACAATGCATTACATTGTCTCCACTACAAGAAAAACGCATCTTACTGTTACGGGTAGAATTATTGTAAAATCTGCAAATATCATTGCAGTCTTCAGTTTCTCTGATTTGGGCATAAATACTGATACTCAGAAGCGGAATGTCATGTTAGATATATAAGATATGGCGTATTCTTGGCCGTTATGTACACTTGCATAGTTATAGTCAACAAACAATAAAAGGGTTGTATCAATATCTTATTACCGTTGTATGCTACACCTATTAAAAAACTGGCGGGCTGATGAAAAATGGTCAGACAGGTACCACCAGTGTGGACATTGCTGCAAGTTAGGTTAGAATTATTACGTCCAACAAATTATAAAAGGGTTAAGGCTGAGGGACGCAAATGTTATTGACGGGAGAATTGGGCCCACCAGCACAATTGATCCCGACTTTTAATAAAGGCTATAACAAAGTCTACACCGGAAAGACTTTTCTATTTTCTACTACATATTATGGGTATGAGCGATCAAGAAAATATGAAATTGATGAAAACGTTAGATGATGCGTGGAATTCACAGGATTGGGATACTTTTAGTAAACGTCATGCTGATGATGTGACTGTACGTTGGCCTGGTCAGCCACCCACTAAAGGAATAGCAGCACATAGGAAGGAGGGAGAATATTTTTTCAACGCGTTTCCTGATAACTGTGTTAGCAACAATCCATATAAGATACTGTTTGGTCGTGACGATTGGACTTGTTCTATAGCAGAATTCACAGGTACACACAAAGGTCTAATGGAGGGGCTTGACGGCAACATGATTCCTGCTACAAACAAAACGTTCAAGGTAGATTTTTGCACAGTAGCCCATTGGAAGGATGGCAGAATAGTTGAAGAAAATTTATTTTATGATTTGGTTGGAATGATGAGACAACTTGGTTTGATGTAAACATACTTTGTGATGAGAATTAAAATGGAACTGATTAAAAACGGAAAAATTTGAAAGTGCTGGCACTAAAGTTGCGCATGTAAAATAAAATGTCCATAATATAGATAAATCAATTCAATCCTTTTTTTAATATCTCGGTCATAGAGTGTTATTTTAACTCAATGAATTATTAATATGGACGGATCCCCACAACAAGGGGAGTTTCGCTATTGTATTTTATTCTCAATTATCTAAGATCCTTAAACAATAACCACAAACAGGATATCCAGTATGTTCTTGATATTCAGTTATGCACCTCTTACAGATTCTGGTGGTCCGTTTGGACATCGATTGTGTATATTCAACTAATCTTAAAAGAATTTGTAAAAGGGCTTATTGCGCGCAAAATTCCAGTCGAGTATGAAAAATTCAAAAGAAATCGTGAGTGAGGCTTGTCATTCTCGTCTAACTTGCTCAATGATCACTTTCAACTTTCTTTAAAGAAATAATTTACTTTAAAATACGGCCTTACTCTTTCCTTTGGTACTCATACTCCTTGCTTTCGTACTCATACTATTTTATGAGTAACAAGTTATTTAAATTAGTCTCCATCAAAATCCTCCCATTTTTTTGATTTAATATCTTGATTCCTTTTCATATATGATTGCACTAGACTCCGACTATATCATAGAATGCAAACAAACCTTTTTGAATTAAAGGTATTGCATAATCTTCTTTCAGAATTATTATATAATCGGTATTAAAAGGAGAAACAATAGATCTAATTGATGTATAGTTTATAGTACTGTTATGTCCGATGCAAGGAACATGTGACCTATGTGGAACAAAGAACGTTGACTTACAGCAAAAATACCTAGAGGATCGAGTCAAATACGTATGCAATAATTGTGCATAAACGAAAACATAGAAATCTCCTCTCATTTTTTTTCAATCTGCAATTCTAAATAGAAAATCTAGTAAATAAAAAAGTAAGTAAAAGTTCTAATAAAATTTAATTCTACAATCTTTTTTTGAGTTTATGATATATGCGTAATTGCTTTCTGACTTTTTCAAATAAATCTGGTAATATTACCGGCTTCTGAACGAAATCATTTATTATTTCCTGTCTTACGTATTCTGCAAATAAATCATCTTTAATTGCAAATGCAGTCATCAAGATCGTTCTTACTAAGGGATTCAAATCTTTAGTTATCTTTACCAATTCGAGACCGTGAAGATTAGGCATTCTCAAATCCGAAATTACAAGTACATATTCGTTCTTATTCATGCGATAGTGTTCAAGTGCCATCAATGGATCAGTGAAAGTGAATATTGAGATGTCTTTGATTTTGCTCAAGAAATCATGGAATAGCTTTAAAATATCAGGTTCATCATCCACGATTGCTATCAATCGTTTCCTAACCACTAAAGTTTAAACAACCCGCTACCATTCCTACCACGTTTGAGAATTAGTCACTATTATATGGACATTATTGCTTATTAGTATTAAAATCCACAAGCATTACAATATTAGCAATACACCAAATTGAAATCGCTTATCTTTCCCATAAGCCCCTTCGTAATCGTCTGCTTTTTATCATGGAGGAATAGCCAAAGTATTGCATCAGTTGGTAATCCCTATTTACCTTAAGAGTTGCGACTAATCGGCCCAACGATAGGACTATGAAGTATTAAATAATTTATTGTAAACTACTTATCATGGGAGATACATTCGATAAAGTAAAAGAAGGAGTTAAAAAAGCCGCAGACAAAATAACAGATTCTGATACATATTTAGGTTCAGAAGATGAAAAGGAATATAGAGAGAATGAAAAGGGCGGTAGCGAGCCAATGAACCCGGAAGATATAGCCGAGCATGAACCAACTGCAGTAAAGAGAGACAAGAATCAGGGAACCTCGGGTGACGCGGTTTAATCTTTCCTTTTCTTAGATATCTAATAGTCGTAATTCATACATATTTAACGTATAAATTAATTTTAAAAGAAAATCAATAAACAAATGAATCTTCTATTATAGTAACAATATTTCTTGAAGAATATTAAATAAATTATTTTGCCATTAAAATATACACTACTGTAGGATTACCGACGCTACCTTGTCCACTACTATTGACATTTTGTAAATGAAAACCGTATTGATTTTTCAGTAAATCCACCGCCTGCCATATCACAGAATTGAATGTGCCAAAATTCTCAGTTCCCGGCATAGAGATTATTAGTTCACCCGTAATCAAAATAGTCGTAGGAGCAAAGTAGCTTTTCTCATTGTGCGCTATCTATAGACATATAATTTGATACTAAAATGGGTAACGTATTTACTCATTAAAATGGATACTTTTCATCATGTTTTATGTTATCAATATGTTTCTTTGCATTCATGTCCGACTCAGGGCCACCAACAAGAGTTTCTATCCTTTTACTATAGCATTGCATTAGTAACGATAAAACATATGTTTTGTCCCTTACGCTAATCTTTGGATTTTGCTTGCCTTCCACAATTTCCCATAAATTTTTGATTATCTCATTTAGTCCACAAATATAAATCTGGAATTCTTTAGGGATCTCATCTTTTACATATAGGTCCAGTGAGCTTCTTGCTTTCTTTCTTATTTCGTCCAAGTCTCTACTGACTGTGGATTGATTGACATTAAGTTTCTTGGCTATTTCAGATTTGTGATATACCCTTACTATGATACGTCAGCACTTTCGCAAGTCTATCTTGATGTTGTATATCATCATCATCTATTTCAATGGGAAATGACTCTTGTTTTTCAGTTCTTAGGAGGGGGGATTTATGCATAGTTCCTTTCAAACTATGCATAACTATGCATATGAATTAGTTATATTTTACTCCTCTTTGTCCGCAGTCAAGCCTTTGGTTTAGGTACTCCAGAGGGAGCTATCGCTGAATTAATCATTTCTGCGAACAAAATAACACTATAAACAGAATATCAGTAGTACGCAGTAAAAACAGTCCATTAGTGAAGTATTATAGGATATTTGAGAAAGGGTCCACTCATAGTATATTCATTAGAATAGTTGCAGAGCAATCAGGTCTCTTGGAACACTGGCTTGAAACTTTTGATAATCCAAATGCATATCAAATATTGGTAATTATATCTGATGAAACCCTTTCTGAACGTCTACATAACATTTTAAATGAATCCAAAATATCCATTTCAATTATTCCCGGCAGATGCTCAATATTGGGGATATAATTATTTAAGGTATATAGATTTTGTATTCTTACTTCAATTTTGATATCTTTGCATTTTAGATCTTCAGAATCTGATCTATTGATAACTTTTACCAACTTTGCAATATTTTTTTGTTGATTTTCTAGAGGATATTTTCCGACGTGGATAGATTCCTCAATCATACTACACAATTCTGAAATTTTCATATGGTTTTTAACAATAGTCTGATACTTTAATTTATGACACCAAAACTTAGCTTATTTTTGAAATAAGGTTAATTATCAATTATACCAAAAACTAATTGAACTTAGCAAAAATGTAGAAATATTATACAATTCTGCTCATTAGGAAGGATATTTTTTTTGGACTTCGTAAGAATCCAACTGGGTATTCACTTCTTTAATAAGATCGTGTAAACCTATTGGCTTCTGAAGGTATCCATTTATAATTCGCTTTTTAGTATATTCTTGAAATAAATTATCATCTATCGTGAAAGCGGTCATTAGTATCGTTCTTACGAGGCGATTTGACTCCTTTATCTTTTTTAGCAATTCAATTCCATTCAAGCTTGGCATTTTAAAGTCAGATATTACCAGTACATACGCATAACCATTAACCTGAAAATGCTCGAGTGCCAATACAGGATCTGTAAAGGTAAATATTGTAATTCCTGCAATAGTTCGTAAAGCCTCGTGAAAAAACATAGTGATACCTAAGTCATCGTCTACGATGCTAACTATTCTATTGTTAGAAGACATAGGAAGGTTAAGCCTAGATAACTCAGTTTCTGAGTTATATCGTAGGGGAAACTAGCATTATTGGTGTTGTCGCAATCATCGTGGCCTCTTCATGTAATTGTATTGCCTCTTTTCCATACGCTTGTACTGAGTAGTTAGTTCCATCCTTGCATTTTAATCCCACATAACAGTACTCCACTCCGTTACTTAGTGTATTATCTTTAGGCGAAATTTTTACTATATATGCTCCTTTATCTTGTGATCGCATTAGTTGTCTAAGTGCATCAGTACTGCTAATATAGGCCAACTGCGTACCTCCTTTGATACCATCTTGTTTGAGATGAAAACATCATTACAAGTAATATATCCGTGAATATAATATCTAGTCAGCTCGGTTTATGATAACTACAAAATTGAGCTTATTTATCATAATCGCAGCTTATAGAAATTAACCCAGTCCATCATTGCTTTTCGGATAAAGTGCCGCAGATTTTATTTTTCATTAATGCAAACTTGATACAATATCCAGTCTAGTATCCGAAGTTCACTATGTAATTTATCGGCCCCTAATATTGAATAGGTCTGATTTATTGCTAGTATAATTTCATTCATTTTAGATTCGATAAGGCCACAAATCTCAACGCCGGGATTTTTCATATTATCTAGAACCCAATTTATCAATTCAATCCTTTTTTCAAGATCTCTTTTGTAGGTAGAATCATCATTCTCACGATCAAGCCATTTCTTTGATTCATCAATTTCTTTTTGTAATGTTTGTTCCAAACTCATAGATTCAAATTGAGTTAATGAAGGCTTAATACTCTCGAGTCCCTCAAAGAGAGGGAGTTCCGGCATATTTTATAACAGGGGTCAAACTGATGGCAAATAGGAATTGATAATAAGATTCCTTTAGCACCGCTAGATAATAAATAATATTCATTTCTTTGCTTTTGTTAATACACCTCTATAGATATTTTAATATCAAAATAGCATATGTCAGTGGAAAAGCTCATTGAGGAGGTAATCTTGCAAAAAAAAATATCTCATTCTCCCGAATACGATCCAATTCTTCTAGAAAGAATGCTATTTAAGATATCTAAACGATGGATTGCTGGATATTCCAATACTGACGCAATCGCCGAGGCAAGAAAATCAAATCAAAATGGAATGTCAGCCATTATAAACTATCTTGGCGAAGCAAATATTGAAAGATCTCAGATTGATAACTCAGTTTCAGAATATTTCACTTTACTTGATCTATTAAAAGCCAAGAATGTTAGCGGTAGTATTTCTGTAAAACCAACGCAAATTGGACTTAGTGTTGGGTACGATATCTGTTTAGAGAACTTTACAAAGATTTCTGAAAAAGCAAAACAAAGTGGGCATTTTATGTGGATAGATATTGAAAGTTCCAAATTCGTAGAAGACACTTTGTCAATTTATCTTGAAATCCTAAGAAAAAATAGAGATACAGGAGTAGCAATTCAATCATATCTTAGAAGGAGTCACAGTGATTTGCTACATCTTATGGAGAATTCTGCCAATTTAAGAATTGTTAAAGGCGCCTATAGTGAAGAAAAAAATGAAGCGTATCAATCAAATAATGAGATAACTCAAAATTTTTCAGCACTCATGAAATTAGTATTAAAGGAATCCTCTTACAAGGGAATTGTTGCCATTGCTACTCATGATTCAAAACTTGTAGACGAGGCATTATCTTTATCTACCAAAGGATCAGAAAGGATGAAAAACTTGCAGTTTCAATTATTAAAAGGAATCAGAGATGAGTTGAAACAACAATTGGTTAAAAAAGGATACGAAGTACTGGAGTACATGCCATACGGCGAAAAATGGTTACAATATTCTTTAAGAAGAATTAGGGAGAGAAAAAGAAATATATTTTTACTTGCCAGATCCCTGATACAATCTTGAATGCTTTGATTCACCAATATCTTTGTTGTACATCTCATTATTATCCCCGTTATTACATAGATATTATCTACTTTTTAATGATGAGTGGGAATTAATAATATGGCGTTTAAGAATGAAGATACGTTTCAGACCTTTCTTGATAGTAGTCAGGAGAATCGATTTCATAGTCGATATGAAAAAGCAGTTAATTTGGTTTCTTCTGAATTTGGAAAAACCTATCCTGTTATTATTGATGGTAAAAAGATCTATACATCAGAAAGTATGATTCGCACGTCCCCAACAGATAGAAGAATCATTTTGGGATATATGAGTAAAGCGAATTCAACACATGCAAAAAAAGCAATTCAAGCTGCAATGAATGCGTTTGAAAATTGGAGTATGATAGATTATAAAAAAAGAGTAAAGTTGTTTAGAAAAATAGCTGCCATTATAAAGAAACGCAAATTTGAATTGTCTGCATGGCTTACTTTTGAAAATGGCAAGAATAGATATGAATCAATTGCCGACATAGATGAAGCGATTGATTTTATTATGTACTATTCAGATGAGATGGAAAGAAACAATGGGTTCGTCACTAGGAAGTTGCGAAGTTCAAACGAGCAGAATACAAGTATGATGAAACCATACGGGGCATGGGCTGTTATTGCGCCTTTTAATTTTCCAGCAGCAATTTTAGTAGGTATGACTGTTGGCTCTGCTATAACTGGTAACACAGTAATTATAAAACCAGCAAGTGATAGCCCAATTATCGGTTATAAGATTGTTGAGATTATGATTGAAGCAGGAGTCCCTAATGGAGTAATAAATTTTGTTCCAGGATCAGGTGCGGAAATAGGAAAGACAATAATTGAGAGTAAAGAAGTAGCTGGTATTGTATTTACTGGATCTCGAGAGGTTGGCTATAGGTTAATGAGTGAATCGAGCAAGACAAAGCCGCGCCCGGTAATTGCAGAACTGGGAGGAAAAAATGCGACTATCGTGACAGATACTGCAAATTTAGATATGGCAGCTGAAGGAGTAGCTAAAGCCGCGTTCTCATTTTCAGGACAAAAATGCAGTGCATGTTCACGTGTTTACGTTCAGAGAAATGTTAAATCTCAATTCTTATCAAGGCTAGTGGGAAAGACAAAAAAACTAAGAGTTGAGAATCCCAAAGAGAGAGAAAGTTTTGTGGGACCAGTGATAAATTTAAATGCATACAATAATTTCAAGAAGTATTCTAAGCTTGCTTCAAAACATGGTATCATTCTTACAGGAGGTTCAGTACTACAAAGTGAAGAGTTTAGGCATGGCTTTTACGTGGAACCTACTATTGTAGAGGGGCTACCATCACGTCATCCTTTACTTAAAAAGGAACTATTTGTTCCTATTTTATGTATAACAGAATACGATAAATTTGATAACGCAATTAAAATGACGAACGAATCAGAATATGGCCTTACATCAGGAATTTACAGTAACAGTAGGGAAGAAATTTTGAAATTTCTCCAAGATATCGAGGCAGGAGTTGTTTATGTCAACAGGAAAAAAAGTTCTACAACTGGTGCCATGGTAGGACGCCAATCTTTTGGAGGTTGGAAAGATTCTGGAACTACGGGAAAAGGTACGGGTGGCAGATATTATCTTACACAATTTATGAGAGAGCAGAGTCAAACTGTTGGTGAGTAGTTTGATAAACAATATCAGTTTATACCTATGCTAAATTCAAGTAAAGTGATTGCAAAAGAGTAAGGAAACTGTCCATACCCAATAAGTTTTAGAAGGATTAGAACCGCAATTTTTTAAACTGATAAAGTCGTGTGGAAATAACGCTCAAACAATTATTAACTATCTTAAGTCCTTAAGAAATGAAATAAATCTATCTCACAATTACGAAAGAAATAATATTAATACATTGGAGTATCTATCAAAGTTTCATTCTAATAAGAAATTCAAGGAAATGGATAAAGATGATATCGTTTCCTTTCTTAATACCAAGATGATGGACGTTAGTCTAGACCCAAGAGTAAATATTGATGGCACTAAACGAAGAATTTTAAATTGGATTTTATATCAAATTTGTAGTAACGAAATAAAAAAGTTTTAAGATTAAATAGATAAATTATTTCGTCATTAAGATATATACTACAGTTGGATTTCCCTGACTACCTACTCCACTTGTCATGACACTTTGTACTTTGAATCCATATTGATTCTTAAGCAAATCCATCGCTTCCCACAAGGCGCTATTATACCCGAATCCGTAAATAAGGTCGCCGCCTATGAGGATAGTTGTTGGACTTTCATACGGGACTTGCACCGGTTCGGGCGATTGAGGAATTGTTTGAGGGAATTTTGTCTTAATTATATCCGTCAAGTTTGTTGTTTGTTGAGCGTTAACACTTTCCAATTCAGTCAGAAATAGCAAGAATCCTCAGAGCGTTGCAATTAAGATTGGAAAACTGACTTTGTAGTTACTCTTCATTACAAGGTCTGAAGATTTAGAACAAATTAAAGTTTGCGTCAAATTTCTGTTAGGTCATTTAATTTAATAGCATGACAAGTGCCGTCAATAAAGTAGCCGAAACTAAACCAAACATTATCATCATTCGTCTTTCAAATTCATAAGGTCTCATTTCCTAATTGTGTCCATATTAACAAGTTCTTTTTGCAATCCATTCATACCATAAATGGCCTTAAAGATAGTATCATCTATTTCTTTTTCTGAAACACCTTGATAGAAATGTATTGAGGTATTGTAGCCTCTAGAATTAGTTTCTATTTTGATACTACATTTAGATTCAAAATTGTTCTTTATTTCTGCTAAATCTGTCAATTATCAGCACTTCTTGATAATGCTAAAACGCCACATTTAGGACATTCACTAAGAGGGGCTACTGGTTGGGTTAGTCGAACCATCAAGCGTTTTTATTGCAGATAAACCTAGTGGATTTCGCATAACCAATATAAAGTTCAAAGTTCTAGATGGATTTAATGAATATGCAAACACTAATTTTGATTGGAACAATTGCTCTTTCATTGGTAATTGCGTATCCAATGATGAGTTTAGCACAGTTTGAGTCGGAAGCAGGAAACCAGTCATCGTCTGAGTCACAGTCACAGATTGAGTTCCCCCTGAATTTCACTCTAAAAGCAAAGGGTGGAGAGAAAGCAAAAGAAGGCCAAGAGAATAAGAGTATTACAGTGGATGTAACCATACAAGGTGGAGGAGGAAGCCCCACGAAGGTACCGGTAACAGCAGAAGTGCCAAATAATACTAAAATGCAGGACGTGCAACTTTGTTCATCCATGAAAGAGGGAAAGGAATCGTGTCAGTCGTTAAAGGACTTCATTCCTAAACAAAATCAATCGTCCAGCGGATCGTCTGAAGAGTCAAAGTCTTCTAGCAGCTCGAGTAACAACAATAACGGTAACGGTGGCTACTAGGCAATTAACCTAGTTAAAAATATTTTTTTTAAATACTAATTTTTTGCCAGATAGATAGGTTCTAAAGTCTAGTGATCTAGTCCCTCCTCTAGTATTTCGACAATTTATAATATATAGACAGACAAACATTGATGAAGTTTTAGATAAATTACAATCTTTATAGATTAATAATCTTGGTTCCCTGTTATACTTGAATAAGTATCAAAAAAAGCCCTCGTTTCACAGATATTATTTGACATTCATGAGAGAGTTATTGTTGAGTAGGCTGACTTTATTAGAAATACAATTCACGCAAAATCCTGAATATAGCTTCTTGAAAATTTAATACAGGTGGGAGTTTTGGCCAATGAACAAAAACAACGACCGACAGTCACCCACCAGTTGGTGTTAGGCGTTAATATAAAGTGTTCAACAAATTATATAAGGGTCAGCGAGTGTGCTTCTAAATAATGAATCCTATTAGATCAAGTCACTTTTATTTTCAATGATAACAACTACCTCCACCGATCTTTTGATAATACTTTTGATGGTAGTCTTCTGCCTGATAAAATGTAGTTGCCGGTACAATTTCTGTAACTATTTTGTTTTGAAACTTATTTGAGTCATCGAGCTCTTGTTTTGATTTTTTTGCAATCCTCTCCTGCTCTGGGGTATGATAAAAAATAGTAGAGCGATATTGAGACCCGATGTCAGGACCCTGTCTGTTCTTAGTAGTTGGATTGTGAATGGACCAAAACAGATCTAAAAGTTCTTCATAAGAAATTTCTTTGGGATCATATTTTACCTGTAAGGCTTCAGCATGGCCTGTTCTATCAGTACAAACATCCTCATAGGTTGGGTTTGGAAGATTTCCTCCAATATATCCAACTCTTGTGGATTTTACTCCTTTTGTTTTCGTGAACACTTCTTCTACACCCCAGAAACAGCCAGCAGCAAATGTAGCCATTTCAAGATTATTTTCATGCATAGCATAAATTAGTAATTCAGAGCCCTAAAACCTTTCTCCGTACGTCTTGAGGTCAAGACGTATTTCAAAATCTTTGACCAGAATTCCTGGGTTAAGTTTCACTTTCGTGATCTTATTGGTTTGAACCTAAGATGTAGATGACAGCAAGGACAAAATGATCCTTCATGAAAAAAATACACTGAACACCTTCTACAATATTTGACTCCATCACTGTAACTTGCTCCTAATATTCCTATTTCATCACAAATATGTTTGCAACCCATTCTTTAAAATTACTAGAATCATTTTATAATGTTGAATATACTTGTCCGGGAGTGGGTGTTAAGA
>Ga0193700_1000047_pt1 | contig 23590 bp, 25 predicted proteins | sample U3s1metaG_FD_143057 | JGI IMG/M metagenome (GOLD analysis project Ga0193700, IMG submission 143057) | Soil microbial communities from a riparian zone of the East river system, Colorado, United States - U3s1 | ecosystem: Environmental > Terrestrial > Soil > Riparian zone | place: USA: East River... | reverse complement strand
TTTGATAATTGCATTTGTGCAAAGTTTACTTGATCAAGCGCTCCTGTAGCATTGCCGCTAGCTAATGCCTTATCTGCAGCCCTAATATGCATTCTAGCTGATTCAATCATGGAAGAGGATATATTGCTACCAACACTCGTTTGTGCATACACAGGATAGATAGAAAAGCTGATGATTGTCATTGCTAGTGTTAAAGCCTGAAGGATAGTAATAAGAACTAACGTTGTTTTTGCAAACATACTGCCCTAACAATAGTTTTGTATTATATAAGATTTCTAGAAATACATACTTATTACAATAAATGGCTCGCTAGCGGTTTTCGTCATACATAGGTTTGTATTTTTTATCAAGCCTTTGCTTAATAATTTGGCATAAATTATTTATTTCTTGTATATTATTAAACTCATTTAGCCGTACCTTAAGCACAAGGATTCAAGTTCAGAAAACCAATATTGCATCTCTTCAAGAACCATCAGCTCTCAATATGATAGCAACATATAATATTGTTCGATCATATCTTGTTAACTTTATCCCAAGATCCAAAAAGTTTTGTTTCGCAGCGTTTGAGTCTTGCTGCTTCATGTGAAGTTTCTAATGTAATTTGTTTCTTTAGATCTTTGAAAGTCTAATATGACTATTCCCTAAAGTCTAAGAGAAAAGTTAGCTTTATCTTTTTACTCCTTACCAGTTACAACAATCTCTTGATAAATCGAATATACTTGCTTTGTTTTAGTATGTCATTTATTGTATTCGTATTTTGTGGTTGCGGTGTCAGTGCTATTATTATTAGTATTACTAGTCCTAGTATACGAATTTTTGTTGCTGTTTGTATCATTTATCAGTAGATGTTATGGTTTCGCTTCATATACTATGTTAAATGCAGTTTGGGTAGCACGTTTAAAATCCTTAAAACCACCGGCCCTTACTACTTCAGACATACGTTTTTCACCGGCCTGTGCTCCTAGTGCTGGTCCATTGTAAGCTAATGATGTTGGAACACATACCATTGTAGATCCCGCATAGAATATTCGTCCTAATGGATTCAAGTTATCTTCTGTTTTATCATTGGCAAATGGCTCAACGATCATTACTGTTCCATCCTGTAAGTGACTCGAATGCATGAGTAGCAGCTCCAGTGGGGTCTGCCATATCATGAAGACAATCAAAAAATGCTACTAGATCATAGCCTTCTTTTCCTACTCTTCGTTCTCCTCCTTTCTCTCTATTTTCTGTTATGTTAGGAGTAGAATAATCTGTAGCAGAAGCAACTTCAAATCTCACTCTATCTTCACTTAATCCTTATTCTTTTGCTAGCTCTCTTGCTCTTTCTATTGATGCTGAATGATTATCAAATCCTATAAACTTTGAATTAGGATATGCTTTAGCCATAATAACTGTAGAGATACCATGTCCACATCCAATATCTGCTACTATTGCACCGCCTTTCTTTAATTTCTTTTCTACTTTACCACTATCTAAAGCAGGAATCCATGAACTAACAAGGTTTGTCCTATATCCTGGTTTAAGTGCACGTTCTGTTCCTTGGAATAAATCTGAATCATGATCTCCCCACGGAATTCCTTTACCTGTCCTAAATACTTCCAATATCTTTTGAGCATCTTTAAAAAATGCCATTATCGCTTGGAAAAAACCTGCTACATAGACAGCACTATTTTCATCAACTAAGGCTGCAGCGTGTTCTGGGGACAAGAGATATTTTTGCAAATTAGAATCATATGTTAGATATCCTCCTGCTGCTTGATTTGCTAACCATTCTCTTACATACCTTTCTGATGTATGGGTTCTCTCAGCTAACTCATAGGAAGAGATCGGTTTTCCAAATTCTGCCATGGCCTTATACAATCCAAGTTTATCTCCAATATACACAAGAACAGAACTCGCTGCTCCACCAACATCAGACGTGATCTTCTCTAGGAATTCATTAATTTTTTGTTCATTTAAAGGTGTAATCGAGTTTTGTTTGTGGTGCTTTGCATCCATAATCAACTTAACAATCATTTATAGAGATATAAAACCATTATTTCTGATTATTTCCATTTATTTACAAATGTCTTTCATTTGTATTTAATGATACAACTTGAGAGAAACCTATTGTTTTGGTGTATCTTAACTTGACTTTATTATTTGAAAAAAGATAATATAATTCTAACTTTTTTTAGTCCTAAGTATATGTTTGAGTGAGCCTAGATACTTACAAAGGCTAATAAATTATATAGATTCTAATCTCATAAAGTAAGGGACCTTAGTAAAAATTATTTATGAATAGCTGATCCTGCTGCTTTGACAATTATTATTTTTTTAATAGTCAAAAAATGTAAGTCACAGAAAGAATATCAATTTCCCCCATGAATCCACTTCAACGTGAATATAGTCGATGTAAGAGTATAATTTCCATTACTATCTATACACGGATGAATACATCATGTATAATGAATAAAAGACGTATTTTGAAATGTACTCGGACAAATAGAGAGGATTTTACTTTTATAGAAGCAGGAGAACTTTGAGAGAATACTAATTTAGGAAGTCTTCGGAGACATCTTTAAAGCCAAGGCCATGGAGGCATTCCACGTATCCTGCATTGTTTTCTAATGATTGCTCTAGCTTTTTCAGCAGCTTCCGCTTCATTAGCTTCCGTCGATGTTTTGAGATATTGAAATAATAATTCTTCGTACAATTTCTTTGCACGCTCTTCTGTAAATTCCTTGTATATCTTCTTTTTATGCTCATCTTTGTCATTATTTGCAATATTCTCGTTGTCTTCAATATTTGTTGAAATGTTATCGTAGCCTCCTTTCATTTCGTTATATTCTTTTTTACACTCTATACATTCATCATCAAAAAAGTCATTATGGACAGCACATCTTGTCATATTTTTGCTTGCAAGCACCAGTAGTATATTCTTCTTCAATTATAAGAGTTAAAAATATTTACTTGTGTTATAATCAAATAGTTTTAATTGGAATAGCACATAGCATACCAGACCTTAAATAAATTTGATTTTTCTATTAGCGTGCAATTTCCTTTTAACTATCATACAAGTTCGACAAACACATACCTACTATGTCAACTTTTTGGACACGCTCTGAAACTTTCTTTCTATAAACAGTATACCAAGGATATATAGTAGAAGCATTGGTCCAGTCACAAACCACATACTGACGCCGCTACCATCAGGGGTTATAATGGCACCAAAGATTACAAGTATGATAATGACGTACCTTATATTGTTCCTCCAGAAGCTAGATTCAACTATCCCAGACACCGTAGCAGCCCACATTATTATTGGAAGCTGGTATGAAAGTCCAAACGCGATCATGAACTGCATTATAAATGGAACAAATTCCGATATGTCGAAGAATGTACTAATACCAATGGTCTCTCCATATCTATACAAGAAATCAAGTACGTAAGGTATAACCAGAAAATACGAAAACAAGCAGCCTATTGCAAATAGTCCTATGGAAATTGATGTAGTCTTTCTAATAATTGTCTTCTCCTGTTGATAGAGTCCGGGGCCTACAAATGCAGCCAACTCTCTAACTATAACTGGCATGGTCAAGATTATCCCTAACAGAGCCGCAACATAGATCTGAGCAAAGAAAGCTTGTCCAGGTGCAACTTGTATAAGGGTAACATTTTTGGGGAGCAAATTTTCCCTCATATTGAACATTACCTGAATTGCTATATTGTTCAAGGGATCAGGATACGGTAATGGAACTTTGTAACTATTGATCTCGAATGTTTTGATGCTTAAAGTCATGCTCAGAGCTGTGACTATTCCCACAGCAATAGTTATTCTGAGTACCCTTACCCTCATCTCCTGCAAGTAATGGGTAAAGGGCTTTTCCCTGTACAATTACTATTCAAATTACACATCACATCTATATTACGTACTTGCCATACAAGAAATCTTGGAAAAGCTTATTCTATTCAGCTATTCCAACTGCAAACGTAAATGTAAAAGCCTAGAAGATCATTTAAAAACTCCCTATATCCCGAAATCTAAACTTCTATTAGTGGAGAGAAAATAGATTTTGTGAGAATTGGAAGCAATTGTTGCATAACACCGTTTGTCGATGGTGTTTTTTAACTTATCTAGTTATAATAGTCCCGGTAATGGGAGGCAAAGGTATCTGATATTTTCAGATCTGCTATATCTCGTAAAAACTGTCTTCTAATTAATGTTCCATATGTCACCAAGTCACGTGCAAGCATCTTTATTCGTTCTGCTAATGTGGGATTAACTAAATTTCCTTTTGAATCAAAGTCTTTTTCTCCATTTATTGATATGTTATAGGGCATACTCCATCCATAACATTGTCTAATAGCTGTACGCATCTGATCTCCAACGGTCAGCCCTTTTTCATGTGATGCTATTACGTATCCAAATGTTTTTCCAGCAAAGTCTTCCCAGAAGTAGTCAAGAAAGTTTTTCATTCCTCCAGACATAGAGCCATGGTAATCCGGTGACGCCAATACTAATGCATCGGCCCACTTCAAAGCTGTTGTAATTCCTTCTAAACTATTATCGCTCTTGTTGTTGTTGGAAGAAGGGTCGTCTGATGTATTTCCATTTGGATCGTAGACAGGGAGATTTATTTTTCGTAATTCGAGTACATGTGATTTTGAGTCATATTTTTTTGCCTCTTCCAAAACCATTCTTAAAGTACGAGTACTGTAAGATTGTTGTCTCATACTTCCAGCAATACCTAAAATATTTATTGTGTCCCCTTGCTGTGCTTCTGATTGATTATCAGCTTGTGATACCTTTAAAGATTGAATTTGAACTTGGGATTTAATGATGTTAACCATACATATGTATGAAAAAGCTTATTTATAAACAAAAGGGTTTACAAACTATACAAAACTATAAGACAATATGCTACATTTCTATAACTTCTATGAATTATCGCCTGAAGCAAGTTCCACTTTATTGGCATAAAAATTCTTCATAAATATTTGGTTTTTGATATAAAAATCTTATAATGTATTCAATGTGTAGCCAAGATATTTTAGGGACTATAACAAAGCTCTACGGACTAATAATGTCAATTGTTACAGAAGAAAAATGTGAAATCTCTAGAATGTTCACGGTGCTGCCATATCTTGACGTGTGAGAGCAAAAATCGCTACGTGGCTACCTGTCCACATCGCAAGACTACAATATCCATTAGGAAGAACCAAGTGGTACTACCGGCTGGCCCAAGTTTGGAGACCTCTTGCCCAGTTAGAACTGATCTTCTTACATGGTTGTTTTGAATATATCTTCGTGTATATGAGGCGCTTCTAAATACAATGCTATTTCATAGATTCGTGTGTCAACATATTCTTCAACTTTATTGATTACTCTGGTGCTTGCTACTGCCATTCCTACTGGTACTCATCCATCCATCCATTCATACATCTGTCTATTGCCTATCACATGTAGTCAGCCAACAAAAACACACACAACCCTACTAGCCACATTTTCTCATAGACTCTGACTAAGTAGAGGTTCATTTCCAATTCCTTTAATTATGTATTATTGAAGTTTCAGAGGAATCCTCTTTTTCTTTCTTTAATTACAAATTTGCAAATAGAATCACCTTTAGCAGCCCTGTGAGTTGTTTCAATGTCTGCATCGAGAAGTTTTTCAAATAATTCAGTTTCAGTGGTACAGGCTTCCCAATGCTTTTCAGCAATATGTATGATTGGACAGTTGTATTCTAAAAGCACATGTTTTCCACCACTGCTCTTTGACTCCTTCTTAGATTCAGCTATGTATCCTTCTTCATCTCTAATCCTAGCTAATTCCTTAACTTGTTTGTCAAATTCCAAATCCCTAAGACGTTTATAATATTGATCGAAAAGTTCACTCTGACGTTCACGTAGAACCTTTTCAACAGCTTCTTTGCCCATATTTCTTTCAATAAAATCAAATGCATATGTTGCAATTGCACTATATGATTTTGGGAAAACAGTTTTACTTTGACTGGTTAGTTGATACAGCATTCTTGGCCTGCCAATACGTCCCCTGGTTTCTACACCTTCTACTAAACCCCTCATTTGTAAAACAGTAAGATGCTTGTGAATAGCCATCCTTGATACCTTCATAACGTTCGCCAATTCCTTGAGTCCTGCTTGCTGCATAACTTTGAGATAATAGAGCAACTTCTTCTTTGGTTCACTAAATCCGTCAGCAATATTTTCTAGATTTGTTGAAACAGGCAATTAATATATAAATTATAGATTAACTCATTCATAAACCATTTGATTTACAAACCATAAAACTAAATAAATCAAACGACGTTGATTATTAGATGCAGACTGCAAACAGTTTACTCATAAACGATTATTTCAAGATTGTTAGTTTGATTGTAAGAAATTCGTACATCTTTTAATGATGTCCTCAAGAGAACCAATAATATCCTTGAACTCATTACGATGAGGTTTCCATTTATCCAAAACTAGGCTAAAAATAGCGTACCTTGCAGCTCTATTCATTTGTTCTTTGTTAAAACCATCTATTGTAGTGTTTAGAATATTAAGTTCGTGGATGTTGTTATAAAGGCCGCCAGTTATCGTCTTTCCTGTACTATCAATATCTCCCAAAAGGTGTTGTTCAGTTAGGAACCATTCAGCTGACAATACAGCATCTTTGAAAGCATGTAAATCTAATAAAGGAATGATCCCTGTATAACTATTATCTACTGTGTCAACGATCTGGGTTGTGGAAATCAGTTCATGACGTAATAGGCTACAATGAACTCGAAGCTTATTGATGCTATTACGTCTCTCTATTAGATTCAAAAATAAGTTGGCTATTGTGGTGCGGCTAGCTGGTCTGGTGGAGCCGCCTATTCTAACATATATTCGGGCTGTGTCTTTGATTGTATAGGGTCTTTGAGATTCCAAACCCTCTATTTTTAATATAACATAGAATTGGCAGCTGATAGGATCAGGCAAAACCTTGTGAGTTACTCGTGGTAAAGGATCAACCTTTGCAACAATGGTGTTTACTGAATTTAGCGTCGGGCCTTCTGTCCCTTCTCGAAATCCGTTTTTTGTGAATATGGCAGTTGGACTAGTTGATGACGGATCAGGATCATCTACTCCTAGAGCAAGGATTCCAGTAACTGTATTTGCCATAGCACACAAATGAGTCTCGAGTTCGTTTAATTTTCGTCCTTTGAAGTCAAAGCTATCACGCTCAATCTCTCGATATTTAAGCAAGCTATCAAAAACGCCCATATTCCATTCCTCTAGTTCCAAGGGTATCTGAGGTGAGCTCATAATCACAGTAATAGCGCTGTGTTGACAAAAAAGCATATCTCCGATCAGGATATATGCAGCCATTACGGGTTCAAGGGGCGTGCCGCACAAACTGTGTTAGGATATTTTCGTGTTGACTTCAGAACATATGGAAAAGGTCAAAGTAACAATAAGAAGAGAAATTGGCCGGCCTGGGATGAGTTAAGAAAGGAAATAGTAAGAGACACTGAATCCACTCGTACTTAATGGCAGAATTTCTATATTAAAACCTAAGAACATATTGCCTCTGTGAGTAGCTGTCAAGATTCTCAATGGTTTCTAGACCATAGAAAGTTACCATATGGAGAAAAATACTTTCACCATATTTGCTCAAAGGTGCCAAAATAAGAAGAATCTTATTCTGTGATAAAGGATTGGCTGGATAAATAAATGCGATAAACTTCAACGCCTCTAGTAACTTTATATCTATGCAATAAACACTTCGCTTATGGCAAAAGTACAGCACCATAGGGGATTAAATACAAATCTAGATAATTTATACAATAACATAAAGCAGTTATTAGAAGATCAAAAAGATCTACAGATTGTTTCAGAATATAAAGGGACTCTTAACGCTGTGCCTTTAAGGAGTATCGTAGCAGTCAACAAATCACCGAAAGTGTGGGTGGGTTCTCTACGCGAAATTCATGTGTCCATAACTGGAAATCCAAATGATTATGCGGTGGAAGTCGCTTCTGGAGCATGGTTTGGTAGCCTCTTATGGCCAGGAGCAGTAGGTCTTGTAGTTGGAGGACCTGTCGGGCTTGCTGCTGGTGTCGCTGTTGGTGGCATAATGGCTTATGAGTTCGAGAAACATATCTGGCAAAAAGTATTGGAAGTAATAAAGAAAGAGAGTGAAACTCAGCCAACTATAGATTCGGTTGAGAATCATCATGATCATTAATCAACTATACTATATGAACCGCGTCGAAATAAATGATGGATAAGATTGATGCACTAGAAGAGGTTGTGAATCATAGCTGGAAAAATCAAATATAGTTTACTTTTTTAAAATGCTGATATAATAGATAACTTCTATCCAAAACAAATGAATGATTTTCTTAAGGAAAATCCAGATTGTAAAACTCTTTTGATGGCAATCATGGTTTTAGGCGCTGCGTTATTGATGTTAGTAGTGGGGCTTACAAGCTTTATTCAATAACTACCACGATGTATATGCAGCAGCAAACAATGCAACCAAGACTGAACCGTCACCTACAAGCTCAAAAATCATTCTTGACAGTTATCACAAAGGAAAGTGGAAGTACGAAGAAACCTTCAGACTCTTGAGTTGCAGTAAGGCAACTCTATTCGTTCGACAGAAAACTTAATAGCTAGGTTTATGTTAGTATTATTGAGTCTCTTTTTAGAACTGCCATTAGTGCGAGAACCAACGAATCCAGACCGATGAATATCCATCATACGCTACAAACAGCAACATTGGGGAGGAGCCAGAAATTCAAACATTGAATTGGGCGGTGAGTTAGATTCTACAGTCGAGATGTAGTTAAAAGACAATAAATGGACTCGGACGAAAGGCTTAGTTTTAACCCACATGAATCATTTGATTTACAAATTGAACCAATGATGCTCCTTCTGGGTAATTTATTTGATGAATGGTAGTTAATCTGATCGCTATAGTTCAAGCCACAAGCCACAGTCCTTGTTTCAATTCTGACTATCCATATAAACAGAACGCCTAGATGGTCATTATACCTAGAAGTTTCGTTGGCTACAGAATTCTCAGTGGGGAGAATTTATATAATTTGTAAACCTGCAGCTTTATAATATAGAATAATAAATAATGACTATGAGCAGAATTATAGAAAACATTAAGAAAGAAATATTAAGTTGGCCTTATGTTAGCTATGAACCACATAGATTTGGCGGTATAGAATTTAGGATTAACAAAAGGGAAATGGGGCATATTCATGGTGACAAATTGGCAGACCTGCCATTTCCGATGGATGTGAGAAATAAGTTAGTTGATTCTGGTCATGTATCTCCTCATCACGTTCTTCCACAATCAGGATGGGTAAGCTATTGGATCAAAGGAGAAAAAGATATTCCTGTCGTTATTGAACTATTTAAAATGCGATATGATTATCTCAAACCAAAACAATATGTTAGTACTTAGCCCATTCGTATTATCTACCAAGATACATCTACACGACTTCAAGGTATCAAAAATAGCAACTGTCTTCAATATTTTAGAGAAACAATAGATATTCTGTTATATTACGAAGTCAAAATTATGTTACATAATTTATTGTTGATTGTAGATGTTGCATCGCTAATATGAAGAGAATCAAATATGAGCAGCAGGTTCCACTTTGCAGCGCACTACATCAGATGCATCAACTATTCTGTTAATGTATCTTTCTTTACAATTGTCTTCAAGAATTTTGAATTTACCTCTTCCTGTGTGTATGATTTTTGCCTCTACTCTCGTTCCATTATCAATAAATAGAATGCTCCAACAAGAGCGTCTTTCTATTATCATGTTAAAATCGTTTTTGCTGCTATTGCTGTTACTATATAGTTCGACAGTATTGTTTTTAAACTTTCTAAAGGGGATAGTACCCACAATAACTCTCATTTTGTTTTTAAGCTTATTGATTATTGATTGTATAACAACAACATTTTTTATTGGCAAGTGCATCATTATCGTAATTTGCCTTATCAATAACAATTATTAGATAACTGACAGACTTAAACCTTATTATGATAATACTGAACGTTTGTAAAGTAAAAGCCCTAGCTATCATTCTAATTGTAAATATGTTACCGCGTCAAGAATAAATTGCACTTATCATATGTGAACAATAATATTGTGCTAGGTCATAGTGCTGAACATTATCAACCTTTAACGGTGGAAGTAAAGGATGAGAACGATGATGATGATGATGATAATGATAATGATAATGATAATGATAATGAATATGATTCTACTATTGAAGTGCTTAGATTAGCAACATATTCTAACAACGAATCAAGTGTTGTCGTATGCCTCCTTACTGTAAGTCAGTTGATGTAATAGCTGCAGAACGTTTGATTATAAGGTCATGATACTCTGAAAAGCGATCTTCAAGATTTTCTGGAATTGCCTTATAGAGACATAGTACAGTTATAGGCATTTCAAATCCTTTTATTGCTTCATTACCCATGTTTTCAAGTTGAAGAGCGTCCTCATATCTTCCCTGTTCTATTAATTTATTTGGCAAAGTGGCCAAGACATTTAGCCCATTTTTTGATTTCTGTTTTGCCAGTTCCCCAATATCGCGGATACTATTAAGACTTGGTATAGCAGAAAAGCTGCCGTCATCATAAAAGCTCTCATCGGCTGGGATTATCATTATATCTTGTGAATTGAATACGAGATTTACATTTTTGGTTCTGTCAATTGATTCTATGAATTTCTGTTGCTCTTTTGTGTAGATAAGTAAAACATTAATCTGATTGCGATCAATGCCTCGTCTTACATATGCATTAACAATCTCCTTAAATTGTGATTCATTGTTATATGTAAAGACGATATGGTCACGATCCTTCATTTCTAAGATAATATCACTTACATAATCCATCTTGTTGTATAAGGCTTCTTGCTCATCGAGGAATTGATTTATCACGCGTCTTAGGAGCTCAGGTTTACTAGACATACCCATACTTTTGGCCCTAGGTGTTTGCAGAAATTGATCCAATCTTTTGATCAGAAGTTTTGGAAGGTGGACATAATACCAATCCTTACGTCCCATAACATGAATAGTTACTATGTTCTATTATAGTATTGTCTTGGCTGTATGCCGTATGAATTGATATAGAAATTACTACTTCTTAGAGAACTGTTATAGGCCTTGGAGAAAACTTACCTTATTCAACTGTAATTGTCTAACCAGACATTTGTTCTAACAAAATAAAAAGGGAGGAAAGGAATTGTAATAATGACTTTAACTATAATGGCGTATGTCCTCTGGTTACACCACAGACAATATATGTCTTATTGATGTTACTATAAGCGTGTGTGATGTCTCTATAAGAGCCAAACAAGAGGAGGAGATTCTTTCTTTAAAGGCTATTGAATAAAAAATAGAGTATGTGAAAAAATAAAGAAGAGGAATAAGAATTATTTTTCCTCTTTTTATTACATTCTATCCATAATATAACTATGGTTTGGCCTCATAAACCATGTTTAGTGGTGTCTCAAGCACTCTTTTGAAGTGAGAAAAGCCACTCTTCATTGCTACATCTTTTATTCTGTTTTCTCCTGCTTGTGCTCCCAGTGCAGGTCCATTGAAAGCTAATGAATTGGGAACGCATATTAGCGTAGAGGCAGCATAAAAAGTACTTGCTACAGGATTTACATTATTTTCTAATTCATTTTGAGCAAATGGTTCTACAATCATGCAAGTACCATTATTACTACTATCGTCACCACCGTCATCTTTCTTGATAACGTTTCTTGTATGAGTTAATGCTCCTTCAGGATCTCCCATATCATGCAGGCAGTCAAAAAATGTTACAAAATCATAACCACTGCCTGGAAATTCTGAAGCTGACGATACTTCAAATTTTACATTATTTATTTTCTCTTTTTTTGCAGATTCCTTTGCTTTTCCAATTGATTCTTTGTGAAAATCAAATCCTGTAAAGGTAGAATTTGGATATCTTTTTGCCATCATCAAAGTAGTAATACCGAAACCACAGCCAACATCTGCTACTTTAGCACCTTTTTTTAGTTTTTCAAGAACATTTCCATTATCTACTGCTGGAATCCACGAATTAATCAAGTTACCAATGTAACCGGATTTGAAGAATTCAGCAAAGCCTTCCGACATGAAAGGATTATGATCCATCCACGAAAGAGTTCTTTCTCCTCTAAACATCTTTAAGAATTCCTCTTCATCCTTAAAGTATGACTTTATAGCTTTGAAAATACCTTGTAGATATATGGGACTATTTTCATCAGCTAATGCTAAAGCGTGTTCTGGGGGTAACCTGTATTTTCTGCTGCTAGGATTATACTCTATATATCCACTTGCTACCTGATTTGCTAACCATTCCCTCACCAACCTTTCAACGGTTCCAGTTTTATCAGCAAGTTCTTTGACCGAGACTGGACTGTTTGCTTGAGCCATAGCTCTATACAAGCCAAGTCTTTCTCCAATAATTACAAGCATGGCAGTAGAGCTACCTGCTATATCTCCTACTGCTTTATTCATGAATTGTTGGATTTTGTTTTGATCAATAGCATTTTGAGCATGTTGACTCATCTCAAGGGCGTATCATGGTAATATTATTTAAGATCTTGCACTTACCTGCGCCTTACTGTAAGCCAAAATTTTCAGCAAGTGCAGGACTTACTTCCATATGGAAGGAGTCTATATCTTGAGGTACTCTTTCCTACTTAAGTACTTTTCTTGTTCTGTACCTTCCTTTCATCAATATATTTTCTGATGTTAGTTTTGGCTTGATTTCTCATATACGATATATCTCTATATACCATATGGAAATATTCACAAACTGATTATACTACAAGCGTGAATTCCATTATGTTGAAAGGTCAGGCTTACAAAATCTACAGCATTTCTTCCAGTAATAATGGGACTTCAATCTTAACAGAAAGGAAGGAAAAAAGACCGCAAAAGCTTGATTATGACAGATATCTTCTTGGAAGACCATATGAAATCTTTAAAGGATCTATTAGAAGTAAAGAAACCCTTATTCTGTATCGAAAACGACTATTCGTTTTCTGCTCCTATATGAAAATGAATACAGAAGATATAGTTTCTAAATATGGTCAGTTCATCAAAGTAAAAGGTAAGAATAAACCTAACCTTGAAGGACAGATAGACCTTCAAAAGTTAGTTGAAGATTATGTTTTAACGTTACAAAATAAAGTAAATACAGGTCTTATTAAACCGTCTACGTGCGCTGCATTTCTTCCGCCTGTAAAACATTTTTGCGAAATGAATGGAATTATTCTAAACTGGAAACTTATTGATAGGCTTTTGCCACGAGGGAATGGCAACGCTTTAGATGAAGCTTATGACCGCCAAAAGATTCAGAAGATGCTAGAACACTGTGATCTAAGAGCAAGGATCCCGATATTATTCATGGCTTCAAGCGGGATGCGTTTAGGTGCTTTTGCTCAACTAAAGGATGGGGATATTAAGGCAATTTATGATGATAAGTTAGAACCAAAAAAGCTTTTAGCAGCACATGTTGTTGTATATAGGGGCACAACAGACGAATATGACACCCTCATAACTCCTGAGGCATGGAAAGCATATGAGGAGTATAGAAATACGAGGATAAAGTTTGGAGAAAAAATAACAAATGATAGCGCTATAATGGTTAGAAGATTCAATGTCAATGAAGATGGCGATTCACTAGGACCTGCAGCTGATAGAAAAGGTCTTGGAGGCCGTGCGATAATTGGAATATTGAGCGTGGTCGCCTACAAAGCGGGAATAAGAGAACCTTCAAAAGACTATAACGGAAGATACAATATCAAAATAGCACATGGCTTTAGAAAGTTTTTCAACACCACTTTAAGAAGTATCAAGACTAAGGACGGACAACAACCAGCAATTCAGTATATTCATAAGGAGTGGATGATGGGACATGCTCTGCGAGATCTACATGCTATGGAAGAAAATTATGATAGATCGGACCGTGTTAAAGTACTATTGGAAGATTATCTAAAGGCAGTACCAGAACTAACAATAAATGATGAAGAGAGGCTAAAAGTGCATGTTAAGAAGCTAGAAACAGACATATCTAATATGAAGACCGTAGAGGTACAGCTTGCAACAAAGGATCAACAGATTGAGGCTCTAACAAAGAAGCAGGAAAAATTTGAACAATTAGTTCAATCACTGATAGATTCAGGACAACTGAAACCCACTACTATACATTAGTATATGTAGATGGAAGTTGGGAGTTCAGATGTTTGACATTTGATACAAAGGTCCCATAGATTTCCTTTTGCAAATTGCCTATATCCTCCATCCACTTGTAAAACCATTTACCTATCAAAGGCTCGTTTTTGTCAGACTGAATTATCGACGATAAGTATTCCTTAGGTGATGATAACGTAGCAGACTGATTGTGTTTAAAGGAAGGATAATACTTTGCTGGCTGGCTCATTCTGGTGATAACGCCATGGTCGTAAAAGAGATGAAAGTAGTAAAGGGCACTAATCTCATCTGCAAATTGTTTCTCGAACACAAATGGCAACTGCCTTAAGTCTTCTGCGTTCAAATTTACTGATTTAGAAGAAATACTTTCAATTGGATCCAAGAGTCTCATAAGTTCTTTGAGCTTTTCATAAACAACACGAACTTTTTGTAGTTCTGATCTTTGCCTGCTTTTGATACTATCATTAGAATCACCATCGCCGCTCTTACGTGTAAAATCCTCATAAGATGTGCCAGACGCATAGCCAAGCCCAACCATAGTTCCTGAATCCGCAAAGGCTCTTAATTGCCGACCCGTTTGCAATACTATCTCCCTTATTCCATCAAAGAATTCTTTATTTCCACCACTGAGTATGGAAAGATTGTCACTACTCCTCCTCATAAGATCATCGTCAAGTAAAATGTCGAAATTGTAAGCTGCATCTACATTCAAAACTTTCTTCAGCAGGATCCACTTCCCAAAGATTAACGGTAGTTTCGTTTCATAATTAGCAGCTATTATATCATAATAATTTGAAAAGGATATCTCCCCATAATACAATCTATGGTTTAATTTACCCATGTCATGAAAACGAACAAGAGTAAGGACCAGTATTATTCCAAACAAGGAGAGTTCATAAGTCATTATACCTTGTCTATTTTGTATTATTATTACACTATTATGAAGTAAAAAATCCCAATATTTCCTATTATGTTTTTTACCGATTATACTTTGATCTATATAGTATTCATTTTTGATGACCAATGGTTTGTAGGATTCAAGAGTATAAGTTGACAGGACGCTGCCGATGTTAGACTTATTTTCTCCAGTTTTTTGAACTAATTTTTCAAATGTAATATTTGGGTGTATTGCAAGAACTTCCAAGACTTTTTGTTCAGGGCTAATTCTTTTTAAAAGTACAAAGTCTTTAAGCCATTTAATACGCATCCTATTAAAAATATCAAACTGAAAGGAAAACCCATGTCTTGGAAACTTAAAATGACTTTGTATAAATAATTGAAGAAATTCTTCTAGCTTTTCGCCACTAACATTGAGGTCATTATGGTAACAATAACCAATTATGCATTTCCAAAACTGGGCTGGGTTTGCATCTTGTGTTATAAGTTGTTTGAGTCCTTTTTCTGTAATTTCAAAATACCTGCGTGGTCTGCCCCTTCCATACACCAACCCTGGACCTGGGTTGGTATTCAACTCACTGATTAATTCATTGCTTCTAAGATAATTGAAGGCTGCCACAATCTCTGGGTGATGATGTTTTACACGTTTATGATTAGTCCTTGTAGTGTGGGTATGCTTTTGCAATATCTGCTCTGCCATACTTTTTGATAACTTCCCATCACATGCTAAACACTTCAAGATCTCTAACCTTAAGTTTGTAATGTTAACACCATCTGTCCCGATATTTAAGTAGGGTTTAATTTCTAACACTCCAATATCCTACATATTATATATTTTATAGCTATTTTAGTTTTCTAACATGAAAACATTGATAGATGTCAATAGATGGCTTTGGGGTAAAGTAAAAGATTACGCTACAGTACATTCGCTGTCTCTAAACTCTGCTGTGCAGGATCTTCTTACAGAGGGCCTTAGTCATACCGGTTATTTTGTATCGGAAAAGGAGGAAAAGGAAATTGATCAAGAATCATCTTGACAGAGGTATTGATTTTCTGAGCAAGGAATGTAAAAGTAAGTCACACGAAAGCTGTCATAGTAGGTGGACTGGATTAGGCTTTGAATTTAGTTGTGATTGCACATGCCATAATAAAAAAGAAATGGTGCTGGAGCTGGTTGGGGAACCCGTAGCTAACACCATCAAGAGAATTCAGCCAATCATGGAGGTAGATCCCTGATGACCGAGAGTAAATTCCCAGATGATGCAAATAAAGATTTTGATATTAATAACATTGAGAACATCTTAGCCCATTTTGTTGACGATAAAGGCATTTGCAAGATATGTGGTCATTATCACAGATTTAATCTCAGATTTGAAGGTGTCAAGACTTCTATCGACATAATCGAGGAATTGCTTGACGGCTATGCTACCACTACTACTGCTACTGCCGCAACTGTAATGGGTATAAAGAAAGTACAAAAGATAGAGGAGTCTTTCCAATGACAACAACACGAATACGAAGGCCAACATCGACAATCAATCAATTTGCAGACTTCTGGCGTCATGATGTGGGAGTGAATGTCATCCCTGCAAACACTAGGGAGAAAAGGCCGATTATCGAGTGGAAAGAATGGCAAGACAAACCAATTCCGGAAGAATTACATAATCGATGGAAATCAGAAAATAGATTTAATGATGGTATGGCCGTCATCGCTGGTAAAGTTTGGCATAACAAACAAAAAGAATGTTTGTACCTCAATTGTATAGACGCAGACAATGCAAAGGCAATTGAAGAAATATGTTCCCAAAATGGCAAGGGCTCGATAACTCTTCAAGGCTTGGCCAGATGGACATTGGTTGAACAACATTTAGACGATCCAACCAAGGCCCACATTTACATTTATTCCAATAAACCATTTGCAAAGAAAACTAGCGACAATATCATCAATAACAACATCGACAACAACAATGCAGAATCTCCATTAATAGAAGTCAAAGGCCTGGGGGAACATGGTATAATGTTTTTGTTCTCCTTCTATGCATAAAAACGGCCATTGTTATGAGATCCTAGGAATACGACAGCCAGTTCTAGCAGATGATTATGTACACCATATAGATTCTCTCCTGGAGAAATATGGAATATCATATCTTGGAAACGGGAATGGTAAATCTAAATCTAAATCGCAGATACCAATTGAAGAGATATTCAAACCAGGTTTCAAAGTTCGAGGCGGGAATAACAGACACGAAGATGTCCTTAGAGTAATGGAATCCCTGATAGCCCGCAATGCAAGGATTCTTGAACCAGATATGAATTGCAGCAGATTGGAACAATCAACACTGTTTGCCTCCTTTAGACCCTCAAGAATTTGAGAGGCAGTGGAAAGATGCGTCAAAGTTATTGCTAATTCAAATAGCAGCAGCAATAACAAAGATGGGGCCCTTGACTCTGATGACGGGAATGGCAACTGGAAGGATGAAAATACTACTTCCTCTTCTAGTTCAGTAGAAGATGAAGAAGAAGCGCGTTTAGCGTCAGACAATAAACTTACAGATGCAGATATCGATTTTGTCATAAATACCATCAAGAAGGAAGCCGAATACGATGAGTTATCGATAAAACAACTAATTTATGGTATGTCCAGTGCTTTCACAAAAGTTCCTATCCATCATGTTGTTAACTCAAAAGATGCAGGCGCTGGCAAATCTTATCTATTAAACCTAGTAGGCGACTATTATCCAGACAAGTATGTAATAGCCCAGGTGGGTATGTCAGGCCTTATTTATCATCCTGGTATAACAAATACTTTATTCCTGCTATAGGTACGCTTGGTGGAAAGCCAATTGAAGACACGGACGATAAAGACGTGACGATTACAAATGAAAAATATGTAGGGCTTACCAACAAGCGGCTAGCAGAGATAACCCATATAGACCTAGGCGGGCCTAAAATGGGAACCGATGAGTTATACAACAAGTATCTAAGTCCTCTTATTAATCTGGGTATTATTGACAAAGCCCGAAGCGTAATAGACAGCAGAGAGAATATCTACTTCCCTGTTGAAGTCGAGAAGGGTAAGAGAGTAGGGAATCTCTTCTCAATGTTTGAAAATGACAAGGACTTGCGGCTCAAAGTATCCAATCCAGATATATTTCCTAGTAAGACGTTTCTGAAGTCACAATTCAGAATCTTGTCAAATTATCGTCAGAGAGAGGATCCACTTTTAAGAAAAAATTTTTCTAAATTTAAGCTCATAGACACAGACGGCAGGGAGATTACAGTAGATCAATTACTGAACAAATACTTCAATAACCCAGAATCGTGCTTTGTTGAGGACTACAATGAGTCAGAAAAAAAATTTTGATTTTACGTCATCTGTTTCTGACGATAATTTGACCGGATTCCCTAACAGTGGTATAGAAGATTCCAATAGTAGTATCGCTAGCGATAAAAGAGTACGCGTCTAATAAGCATTGGCGGTAACATTTCCAAATCCATCAACGCGTTCATGCTATTACAATTACCTTGGTCTACCGGTTTACTCAAGCATTACCATAAAGTAGACCTCGTCATGTCAACTTTAATTGTAGACTTGCCAGTTAGAACTGAACTTCTTACACATGGCTGTTTTGATTATACCTCCGTGTATATGAGGCGCTTCCAAATACAATGCTGTTAAATATTTCATAGTTTCGGATGTCCATCTGCACATAAGTCTACAAGTCTACCAAACATTTATAGCTGTAAGCTAGTATACATACAGCAATAGCTATATTGTCTAAAGAAAATGAAGACGGTAAACTAGATGACAAAAACCAAAGAACCAAAGTCTTATCCACTAAACTCCCGGTAGACCAATTGGAATCATTTAATTTACTTGCAGATTGCATGTACAAAGATGGGCTTATTGAAAAACCCACTCCATCTTCAATCCTACGAAATAGTATACTAGATTTACTCAACAATCATCATGACGATATTGAAAATTACCGCACATTAAAAAGACAAGGTCCTGCAAACAATAATGGCCATCAACTGAGAAATACAGAGAAAAACCAAATTTTAGGAAATAAACATCTACATCCACCTGTAAACAACGTTGACGGACTAACTCGTCATCAAGGCATGAATAGGACTTTTGTAAAAGGCGTTGGATATCCACAAGAAAAAGTGCAGGATCATAATAAGCTGCCAATGAACAACAAGAATCATGAGCCATCTAGTATTCAAAGTACCCAAGAGAGCTTAAAAGAGCCCAAAGAAGTACAATTTCTAGGAAACTATGAACAATCCAGAGCAGAGGACCCAATAGCCAATCTGTACAAGATAGACCTGGCCAAGTTCATGTACATACTTGTGAAGTTAGATTGACAGAATAATAGCAAGCTAGTATATCTTGAAGTAAATGAAGCAACTAAAGAGGTATTACATATTATACCCTCATACGGTTTAGAGAAGTGGAAGAAAGAAAGGCAGCAGCAAAAAATCTAGCAGCTGCAATATCGATTTCAAAGGGAGAAGGTAGAAAAGTAAAGACCTTATACCATCATTCAGAAAACCATAAGCCGTTTTATCCTATCTCGTCCTGGAGGCGGTCGGAGGCATTTAAGGATCTATGATATGCAAACTTGTAGTGAGAAAAAAACAGGTGATCTAATATACTGGTATTGTTTCCACAAATTCTTAAGTTGACCCTTCTTTACTCTTCTTTTTTTTGCTTAACTTCTTGAATCACCTCATCAATATATTGCTTGATATCTTTTTCTTCCAATGATGATCTGATGTCCCTCTGCTCTTCTGTGTCAAGTGACAATTTATTGGTAACACTCATTACTTTTTTTTGAATTTCGCGTTCCATTTCAGATGTCCCTATTGAATGCAGCAAAGCTGATTGTCCTTCCACTGATTTTCGAATAATTCGGCGCAATTCTGTATCTCTGGCAACAGATAGTGCTGAAGAATATACACCTACTAACAATAAATATGATGATATGACAGTGAACCACACAGCTCCAAGTCCGAACGGGGGATAGGGAGCATTATCAACTGCTAAGGCAGAATGGATCGAGCTAAATAGTAACATTATGCCTACAGCCGATATTACCATATAGTCTTTAACTGCGCTTCTATTGACGCTCTTAGATATACTCCAAAATGCAATACCAAATAGAATCCCGCCAGATGCATTCGTTGAATTAAAAATTAACGTAAATATAACTCCAAAAAGAAAAGGTTGCTCTACACGAAATTTATCAAATATATTCAGAAATAAAGACTGAAACTGGCTCAGAAAATAGATGACAGGAATGCTTACTATAAGCCAATATTTCATCATTCCTAGTTTTTTGGAATAATGATGAAGGATCAGTACAGTAGCCGTCCAAGTTGTAAAAAAAGACAAGGTATTGGTTAGATTAAGTCCAGATATGAACAAATCATCAACGCTTGAAAAATCTGCAATTGAATCTCTAAGCGGGGTTATTATTGCCGGCTTATTTCCCATAACAGTTGATGCATAAAAAAGCGTAAATACTAAATTTGTTGCAAGCATTATGGTCGCTAAGGCATAGATAAAGACTACCAAATTTCGATTTGATCTAAACCACAAAAGAAATCTCCAACTCAAAAATCCTAAAAGGAAAATGGATATTAAATGACTGATCATGATCACCGCTTGCAGAAGGTGAATATTGTACCTAGACATCATAGCCATCTCTATGAAAATAACCGCAGTAATTGCGATCATAACATAGGTAATTATTGAGATCGCGTTGTGTATAATGATTAATTGATTTTGTTTGGGAAACATAGCTTCCTTTATCTTATGCTTAACGGTTCTTAAAATAAAAAATTGTCCTATTGTGTACAGGCTAACTATTAGAATAAAGATAAAAAGAGTAATACTAGATGAACGCTCATTTATGTCAGGTACAAAGATCTCAACGATGGAGGTGTCAATTATGATGAGGCCTACAATGAAAAATGCTAAAAATGGGAAGGAAATAGTCCTCAATCTCATATAGAAGGAAAATGTCTGCAATCTTCTTGAAACCTGCAGTCACTTTTCGTATACAAAAATATATAGTAATTGCTGTCTCATGACCAACGTTATCTGGAGTTGCCTTGTATAATATGAGTTGACAGAATAAATTTAACTTCCATCGTATATGAACATAATAACTGTTCTGGCCGTTTGTTTATTGGAGTCTAACACATCTCTGCATGAATAATAACCATCAAGTATTCTCTTTTCTGTGTCCTGTTCCACTTATTTCAATGAATACCTTTCATAAACGATATCAACAAGGTTATTATAATCAACTTATCGAAGTACCACCGTATCTTGTTCCATCTCGTGAAGTACGAGCATCAATTTCTGAGTGCTTTTATTGCAGTCGCGATCTTGACTATATTCTTAATTCCGCTAGGCACAGCGTCTTATGCAGTTGGCCCTTCGCCTGATATTTTTTCGAGGGATTCTGTCCCGTATGGTATACATTATGCGGATTGGCTTGCCAGAGCCTGGCAATGGAGCGTAGGAATACCTTCTAATATTCACCCCTTTCATAACTATACCCCTGACAAATGTACCATTCATCAGAGCGGTCCAGTATGGTTTCTTCCTGCTGTTCCCGAAGGTAAAGGAACCGTTACTCAGTCTTGTACTGTTCCGGCTGGAAAGGCAATCGCATTTGACATTGAAAGCGGAGAATGCGACTTTGGGGTTCGTGAAATAAAAACTGATCAGGCTCTAGTTAGCTGTGCTGGAAAGGGAAATCTTCCGCAGTACATTATGCTTCAAGCTAGTATAGATGGAGTTCCAATACCAAATTTAAAACAATTCAGAGTGCAGTCTAACTTCTTTAATTTAACTATACCGCCTAACAATATTTATGAAGCAGATCCAGGTACATACAAAGCCATAAGTTCAGGATATTTTATAATTTTGAAGCCCCTCTCTTCTGGAGAACACATAGTAAAATATGCCGACCAGATAAATAATCCATTAGAACGGCAGTACAATCATGCCAAGAGTGTAACTTATAACTTGCATATAAGTCCATGAAATTTAGTCCAGTTCACCTCAGTCTTTTTTGTCTTATATTTGATGTAGCAAGACAACACAAATTACATGAAATTAACTCCCCTTAAACGTTAGTACTTCTATTTTAGTAGGTAAAATTTCTATTTGAAAGATCCAGCATAATCATTTGCAAATTGACTAAAAGTTATTGGTTTGTTTCCTGTGACCTGCTCAACAATAGGAGATATTTCTGACACATAGCCTGCTCTAGTGATTTCAAAGAGCTCTATCATTGATTTAATAGTCCATTCATCCATACTCATATCTTTCATTCCGTTGCGAGCATCTTGATCCGTTACATTTACGTAGTTTATTTTCTTGCCTACTGCCTTAGAAAGTATTTCTGCTGCCTGTCCATAGGAAAGTGCTTCACCTCCGGTAATGTTGTATGCTCTTCCTTTTTGTTGATTGTCATTGATAAGAGATTTTACTGCTACTGCAGCAATATCTCGGACATCAACAAAGCTAACCTTGGCATCTCCAGCCGGAATATAAAAAGCTCCTTGACTTCTTATCAAGTTGCTATAGTAATTTACAAAGTTTTGCATAAAGAAGTTAGGCCGCAAGAATGTAAATGGAATTCCAGATTCCTCTATAATTTTCTCCGCTTGTCTGTGCAAGCGACCAGGAGTAATTCCAGGTTCAGCATCAGCTCCCATAACAGATTGTTTTGCAATATATTTTACTTCAGCTTTTTTTGCTTCACTTACTAGATTTGATGTGAGGTCTACCATGTTGGATTGAAATGGAGTGAGCAAGAATAGTTTGTCAACACCTTTCAAAGCTACAGCTAAACTGTCTGGCTTATCGTAATCTAGTTGTACAACTTGCACTCTATTTAGATTCTCAAATGTATTATCGGTGGCTGAGCGTGCTGCTGCTTTGACAATGATATTTTCTCCTTTAGCTGATAGCTGCTTTACAACTTCACTACCAACGGTGCCAGTTGCACCTGTTATGAGAATTGTTTCTGTCAATGATCATTTCTACTACCTGGCGTTCTATTTATGTCTGGTAGTAACCTATTGGTTAGTTGCTTGAGGGAAGGTAATCTAAAAGTCTACTATTCTAGGGAGTAACCAACCTCCAGTCTTGAGACCTCTCCGTGATGAATCTTATTTTGCTCTATGTTCTAAATTGTTATTTTTATTTACCTACGATCTAGCTATGGCACAGATCGTAGATACTCAAACACTGTTCACAGTAATATTTTTCTCGAGAGGTACGGATAATTTTAACATCCTTGTTTGTTCTCCAGCACTTATTACATCTTGATACAAAGTCATTAACAACTGGATCCCATTCTTACATTAATCTATGATACCTCTCTGCTATAAATAGAAACTAGCTTTCGTCAAATTTAATAAGACAATAT
>Ga0193700_1000045_pt1 | contig 23701 bp, 25 predicted proteins | sample U3s1metaG_FD_143057 | JGI IMG/M metagenome (GOLD analysis project Ga0193700, IMG submission 143057) | Soil microbial communities from a riparian zone of the East river system, Colorado, United States - U3s1 | ecosystem: Environmental > Terrestrial > Soil > Riparian zone | place: USA: East River... | reverse complement strand
TTTCAGCAAACGGAGCTAATAGATCAGCTATACCCTCTTTTTCAATAATAATGATAGCAATTCCCTTCGTTGCAAGTTCCTCAACGTTGTCTATTTCTAAAGATATGACTTGCCTTCGTAGAGCCATTGTAGCTTTGAACAGATATTGTCGTGCTTCAACAAGTTCTTTGGCATTACTTTATGGCATGTGATAATAGCTGTTCCTCATGTGAAATTGAACATGTCGAAGATGAGGCAGATGAGGGAGAGGAAAAATAATCATGAATATCATTGAAAGAGACACCTTTTTGCTGTAATGCAAGGACATGTAACTACAAGGATAATAAATAACGAGGAGTAAAGTAACATACACGCTCATTGGTTCTTATCATAGCCTTTTTCTAGGTAAGAAGGACACAATATCATCTGAATTATAAGCATGTGAATGATTTTTGAAATACACATCGAATAAAACAGACCTAACGACAGTAGAAACTGAAATACCAGAATTAAAAATGGCACTCGAAGTTTTGATTAATCCATATTTAATTTATTAAGTAAAATGTCGTATCTGGTTCGAAAAAGTTAACTAAATGAGAATATTAATATGATTCTCTTAATTATATACCATTTATGTTAGAACATCTTAGTATTATGCACAAAGGGCTTCTATTTTCATTGGGCATACTTACTTGGACCACAATAGGATACCATTACACCTTTTCTTTGGTCTTCGCGCAGCTAATTCCTGGAGATTTTCAAGATGCTAATCACGGGAATATGACGTTACCCACACCGTCTACAACTACTCATACTTCATATGCTATAGAGGGTAGCAATGAACTTTTAAGTTCAAAATTGCCTATGATAAAAAAAGCAGTTATTAGTCAAATTTATGGAGCAATGGGTATAGCACAGACAGGCTCTAACGATACATCAGCAAGAGTGATCGCATTAATTATAAATGAAATTGATAATTCAACATCCAAAGCAAGCAGTCTTGGCACAACAAGATCATTAACTGGGATCCAAATAGCTAATGCAATTCAGAAACTAATTACTAGCAATAATAATAGCCAAGATCTAGAATTGAAAAAAATCGTGGTTGAGAATGAAGCAAAGTGCTCCTCTTCTTCCCTCAAATCCACTGCAGATTGCAATCTAAAGATACGTATTCACCAATAAAACCCGCTTCTTTTGGGTCTTTCAATGTCAATCATCTATCAGATCAACAATAATGGCTTTAGCTTTTATTGTTAGTTCAAGTCCAAACACGATTTTGGTAAGCCAGTTAAATAATATTTGCATATACACAATAATTCGGATTGAAATTATTTTAAATTTTGGTGCATCAATCTGATTAACTATTGGAGCGAATTAAATATCGAATAGCAATGATTAAATCAAATAATAATACATTTTTATAATATATAATTCAGTCATAAGGCAATGTCAACCTACAAGTCTTGCTATTTAGAAGGAGGAGGAGAAGAATAAAAACAATGAATATCACTGAAGGAGAGACACCTTTCAATATAGTTGCAAAGACATGTGGTTGCAATGACAATGACAATGATAACAGGAAAAAAATAACGTATACATTCATTGATGCTTATCATGGTCTCTGTATAGATAAGAAAGACATTGTATCAGCTGAGCTACAAGCATGTGAGAGACTTTTAAAAGATAATAGCGCAGATGAAATTGATAGGAGGGCTACAGAAAAAGAAATTGCTGAATTAAAATTCTCATTATATCTTTTGCCTTAATATCACTACTACTTATTTTGTCTTTTACATACAATCGCATCCAGAAATTATTAATCTACTTACCTAAGCAACAAAACAATACTAAATGAAAAATCCTGAAAGAGAAGATAGATTAGTTAGATCAGTTTATAGCATTATAAGAAATCATAAGGGCAAAGTTACTGCAAAGCACCTTGAGACAGAAGTCGGTAGCACGCATAAAGTCCGTTATGCATTAACACGTTTGATGAAGGAGGGAAAAGTTAAGAGGACCAGAGCATTTAGAATAGACGGAATAGGATACTTCTATGAGGATTGTAATAATATGGAAAATACTCATTGATTATCAAAGGATTTGGTTTGTAGTTGTACAAATCTAATAGCATCTTCTACTACAGTTGCATTGGTGAGTAAATCTAGTTTCATAGAGTAGCATTCCTTAGCCAAAGATAGCGCTTGTAACTTTTCTCTCCTGTCTTCAGCATTAGTTGCTGTGTTTCCATGATTCCTTTAGTATCAGAGATAGTATCAGAGAAATAACAAATAATCCATTTTCCGTTGAATATATTCGCAATAATAAAGAGTTTTTGTCTCTTCTTTTCCTTAGTTAGTTTGAATTATTTATTATTTTATTTAGATGGTCTAGCAACTCTTCATTCTCAATAGGTTTTGCAATAAAAAGTTCTTTATCGAATTTGCCATATGATTCTTCTTTTCTAAACTTCTCAGAATACATTTCACTAGCCGTCAGAAAACATACCTTAACTTTATCATCTATCTTTCTCATCTCTTGATACAAGTCCAAGCCGTTAATATCTGGCATTTTGATATCTAGAAGTAACAAGTCATACATATTAGCTCTAAAATTCTTTAATGCCAAACTAGGATGTTCATATGAATCTGTTTCAAACCCATTGGCTTCTAATACCTGCTTTAGCACCAGAGTAACGTCAGGCTCGTCATCTATAATTAAGATTCTTTTTGTTGATTTATCATTATTATCACTCCACCTACTCTTTGTCATGAATATTGGTCGTATCCTGCTGCATCTTCAAACAGCATATAATTATGATATGGGCAAGTGTCTATACACCTTAGTAAAAATTATTTATGAATAGTTAATACTGCTGCTTATACAATTATTATTACAATATGGTCAGAGTCCTCATATTTGTGGGCTTTAATTCTGCTTGCGCCCATAATGTTTCAAATATTGAAATATAGGTTAATACAGTCGATTCATTGTTGGAATAAGTTGCCATTCCTATTGCCTCATTAGATCTACTTTTTTCGTCGTCTTTTAGCTCCTCCATCAAAGCAATTCTTGAATCTACAATCAGAATCGAAACTTTGATTGGTAGACGGTTTTCTTGATTTCTGTCTGCCAAATGAATTTCGAATTTCCCTTTTTCTCTGGCCGGGTCTTCCTGCTGCCATTCTTTTGATGTCATTATTTTTTGTAATAATTTTTCTATTTGTTCTTGTTTATCTTTAGATGTGAGAATCCTAACACTTATTCCACGCCGCGTTGCAGCATCCTTCAATAATTGTATTACTTCTACTTGTTCTTCTCTTAAAGACGCTTTATCAGTAGGAAAGAATAACATTCGAGCTTCTTCTTTAGCCGAATTTACAAGATCAAACCCAAGTTTTTGTATTTCATAAAGATCTTTTAATGTTTCAATAAACGGTGGTTTTATACCATCTTGTATTTCCTTTATCTTTTGTTCTGCAGGTATTCCTTTATTCCAAAGAGTCTCAAATAGGTATTGTTGTGCTTCTACAAGTGCTTTAGCATTGCTTAATATCGCATGTGATAATGGCTGATCCTCATGTGAAATTGAATGAAGCATACAATCTCTTCGATCAGCTATACCAAAATTGCTTCTGACTCCTGTCAGATGCCTTACCTCAGAGACTTCCATCAGTTTGTTTACATAAGATATATTATCATGTGTAACTTCTGTTACGGTTCTTAGTCTTACTCCTTTTTCCTTCAGCTGAAGAAATCTATTCCATAATGGTTCAGCTATCACATGCATAGCTACTTCAGTATGATCGAAACATCCATCAAGTTCTTCTTTGATATTTGAAAAAGTTTGAAGTGTTTTTTCCAATATCTTTTCATTTCCATACAATACCTCTGTCCTTTCAGGAGAAGACCTGGCCTCATTCAAAGGGAATTCTCATCGTATGACTGAGCAACTATGATTATTAAACAGTATTGAAAACTTGAATCCCAAATTGTAGCATTTTGTCTTACAATCAGTTATTTACGCTTATCTAGGAGTTCTTAAAATACATAATTTTTAGTCGTTGATTCTTTACTACCATTTTCTTCTTATCTATCAAACTTATGCTATTCTTTTTTGTTGCTCTATATACTATAACGGAGTCACGATCTTTATTTCTTGATTCGTTCTTCGTGCATATTCTTATTTATGACTGCCGGGTTTATAGAGATAGTTTTGATAACATCCTAACAACAAAAGCCAAATAAAGACTCAATCAAAGTCTTGTTCATCGCGTTAATACTAGCTTCTTTTGTAGGCTTGTTATATGTGAACTATATTTTCCAACCTATCCTCTTATATCGTAGTAATTCTTTACTAAGTTGATATGAACTATCTTATCTAGTAAGCAGTAATAGTGTGTAACTCAAGCTGCAGTTATGGGATTGTTGCTGAAGGTGTTAGTGATTTAAAAGGAGTAGAAGGAGTAGCGGAAGTAGTAGAATTTGTTTGATTGGTAGGTGTTTTTGGGATTCCACATATCTCAGATTCAGTTGAATTAACAAAGTTGAGCCTTGGATTGTTGGGATCACACATGGCTGCTTTTTCTTCTGGAGTTAATTCTTGGGCTTGGCTTACATTAAAAGACGCAACTCCTGTCACTACCGTTATTATTCCCGTTACTGTAACAAGTATAGTGAATATCCTTGTCATCATACACATGTTTCTTGCAATTGCGGTCAAATTTACCTATTATAGATGTATAAACCAAGATATTTAAGTAGTATAATCTATTAACCGCAAGACCTTTAGCTTTTTGTCCACAAATGCTTATGCTTGAAATCATGTCTGTAAAGAGATGTTTTTTTCATTACCAAATCCATAATAAACATATTCTTGTTTGAAAACTGATTTTCAATTGTAAAATCTAGATGAGAGGGCTAATATTATTCTTCAGATGTAGTATGATCATTAGATTATATCAATTGCTTGAAATAGTAAGGCACTACATACTGCACTAGAGCTTAATACATATGTTGAAACCTCATCTTTCAATTTTCTTCTTTTAATTGTTTTTTTATCCCTATTATTATATTCTTCAAATTCTTTTTGTTCTGTCAGACCTATTGCTAGCAATTCATCATATACTTCAGATTCAATCTCATCATTTTTAGCATGATGCATACTAATATAGATAGTTCATGTGCATACATACAATTTAAGCGATAAGGAGCAAAAAACTACGTACAATAACACTCATTGTAATATCTAGACTTGTTCTCGACAATAATTATAAAAAAATAATTAGAAGGGCCTACCGCTATGTTGAAACATCTGTTTTGCAAAAAATGTTGCCATTTATTTCATATTTTATCTCCTTTCCCTCAGAATCTGCTCTGGATCGGTTGTCCATTCGTTGATACGAACCTAATAACACCATTAACTACAGTAGCATTTGTTAATAGTTCAAGTTTCATGGAGTAGCATTCTTTAGCCAAAGATGATGCCTGTATTTTTTTCTCTTTGGATTATTTTGCTATCTGCATTCAGTTCTACGTCTGCGTATGTCACTTACAATATCTTAGTCAAAGCAAGCTATATCTTTTTGGTTAGAAAACTGGATAAAGAGATAGAGAATGCGGATTTGGCGTACCAGATTCTGTTCCTGGCGCTTTAACATAAAGGCGACCATTATTTTGGTCATATCCTATATTATGCATAGTTAACACTTTAAATCCATTATCATGTAGATATTTCATCTCTGCAGCAAACAAATCAATAGCTGTACTAGAAGAAGTTCTATCATTATCTATACTATGGTATGCTATCAAAGGAATTGCATTTATTACTCCATCATTATTATTATCATTATATTTGAATTGACTGTCTACAACATCTACAAATCTATTAAATATTGCAGTGCTATTGTAATCATATTTTTTATCATTGGCGTTATGACTCCATTCTCTAATAGAATACCTATTTAAGGTTGACAATTGACCATTATCAGAATATATTGAACAACCAGTATGATCATTATTACAGTCCAATCTCATTAATGGGCTAAATCCATTAATGGCAAAATCATAATATTTTGCAATACTTTCTATAACAGTAGAATTATCGATTGCATTTCCTTGAGGTACTGCAAAGGTAGAAGGGTTATTGATTCCATGATCTAATAAGCATTGCTTTGATTGGCTAACTTGAGAGTTCAATTGGTCAGCTGGTAGTTTGATAAGATCATCAGCACTTTTAGCTTCAATATCATGACCTTCATGATATAATGTGACTATTTCTTGCCAGTCCATCTGTGAATCCTTATCGACCATGTCGCAAGTTACGAAGAAACTACCTTTAAAACCGTACTGGTCTAGTATTGGCTTAGCAATCATATATTGACTTTTATGAATATCGCCAAAAGTCAATATCACTACTTTATTATTTATAGCAGCAATATTGCTTTGATCTTGATTAGCAATATTATTACTATTGTCACCTCCACCACCATCATTATTAACACTATTGTTAGCAGATTTATTCTTCTTGGCATAAGTGGTATCTATTAAGCTAATATGAGGAGAAGTAAAAATCATCAACCCGATCATCAATATAAAAATAATTATTGTTATTGATAATAAAGCTATTACCATCATATAGCCATCAGACCTCTTGTTCTTGGAAACAATGTCTCCATTAGGATTCCAAAATTGAGTTTCCACGATATATTGTTTTAACCTCTTCTTATTTGTAACTGCTTCTATATTATATGTATTAAGTCAATTAGATGTAGTCGCCTTCTCATCTTAAGAGTCATTGAAAGGCTTAGGAATAGCCATCTAATGTTAAGAAGAAACCTTTGGCATGGACTTCTGAATGCATGAACTTGAGATAGTTGAAGGATTGGCAGGTATTACTAAAAAGGCTGGAATGAAGATTGATATTGAATGCTTTGATTCTTTATCCTTCACATCAGGAGCAGAAAATTTTACAACACAGTGACTTGGAAGATTATTTTCTGACTTGTGCCAATTGTCTGGATATTGAATGGATATCCCATAAATAGGGTTTTCATAGACTACAAATGGCCCTACCTTTCTTCCTTCACTTCTTTTATTTCAAACCTCTTGTCATTTCATAAGATACAGAGGGATTAAAATCTTCTACGATGGGCGAGGAGGTTCTATCCATAAAGTTTCAAATATAGAAGCATAAGATATAGCCGTTGATTCAATATTAGAATAAGTAGCTTTTGTGTTTTCTTCTCTATCACCTTTTGATTCTACGGTCAAGGAGAATACATTGTCTACTACAAAAACTGTTACATTAGTTTGAAAGGATTTTTTGAGATATTGAATATTAATTTGTTGCTGTTCTTTCAATACATCAATAGCATCGTTTATTTCATTTGCTGCGGGCATCATAATTCTAATCTTTACACCACGCTCTTTTGCTGCCTCCTTAAACAGCTGCATTAATTGTGTATGCTGATGGAAAGCATTTGTTGTCAAAAATAATAGGAGTATCTCTTTTTTTGCCGATTTTATTAGGTTAAAATTAATTTTTTGTATTTCCTTATAGTCATGCACTACGTCTGCAAAATCTGGTCTAATTCCTTCTTGAATTTCTTTAATCTTCTGTTCTCCCGGTATTGCTCTGCTCCAAAGAGTATCAAAAACATACTGGTGCTGATCCACAAACGATTTCGCGTTGCTAACGATAAGCTGCGTCACTGGTTCAGATTCTTCATGAATTATAGTAGCCTGATACTCTTTGCCATCCAATATTGCAAAATTGACTTTCACTCCATCAAAATGGCGGAGTTCTCCAACTTTCATCAATTCTTTGCAAAAAGGTATATTGTCCTTAGTAATTTCAGTGAGTAGTCTTATTTTTCCTGCCCTTTTTTTAAGTTCAATTAATTCTTTCCATATCGGTTCAATTGTAACTATTACCGATGGCCCTATTTTATCAGAACAACTGTCAAATTTTTCTCTTACCTTATAAAGACCTTGCAATGCACTTTTGATTACATTTTCAGTCCCCTGGATTATCGCTGTTGAACCATGGTCTGCCTCTGATGTCGTGAACTTAGTGTCGCCAAACAGATAATATAAAACTATATGAAATAATGTTTAGTTTTAGTGTCTTGATATATACATACAGGTAATGACATTTACCCGGGTTTAGTTCCATCTTTTGTTATGGTTTATTACCTGAGTTTATTTAGTGTAATATCCATTTAAGAAGATTGACATTTTAGGCAGATTGTATTATTGGTTAAAGAAGTAAAATATCATCATTACTATTCAAATTAAACTGATTGTTTGCTTTATCCTTTATAATAGATTTACTTCGTCTACAATCACAGATAACAATCTTACACTTCACCTAATTGAAAGTGGTAGTGAAGAGATATTATATCACTCAGATCTATGATGATAAAATTCCAATGCTGTATGCTAATCTATATGAATCAAATATGTCTTCATATGAAATCGCTTCCCTGTCTAAAGTTCCTTTGTCTACACCAGTTCTTAATGCAGTAATTAACTCTTTGAACCATATATTATCCTACTTCCTCTTTCTCTGCATTTTACATCTTATTCAACTTACTACTATCCTCAAACGTATTTCTTTGAGAACGCTAGCGTCTTTTGCCAAGCATCTGCAGTCTCTTTTGGAGCGTAATTTTCCACCGCCTGTATTCACATGTAGAATGTCTGCAGTTTCAAGAGTCTCTTTCTTTGCTATTGCAGGAATTGTGGCCAGTAAAAATACAAATTGAAATATCCTTAATGATCGTCCTTTGACATGTTTGATCGTATTAAATAGATTTTTAGCCAGGATCAAAAAGTCCTTCGATATACGGTGGGGTGTCTATACTAATGAAACCTCAAACTACAATGACAATAGCACTAACGTATTGAATTGAAGAGAGTGACCACCCTAACTAGCCTGGAGTGTCTATACTACAAACATTAGGATTGAACGAGTACTCACCTAAATTCTGGGTTGTGTGCTACGATTCAACTGCCAACAAACGAAACTTCAAACGGATGGTTTACGAACGAACGTATTGACATTGAAGACATGACCACCCTGCATTCTAGTCAGTCATAATCTTGGTAACAATGAAAAGGAATCCTTTACTATGTCCTGTCTCTTTTTGGTGTGTATCCTTCAATGCTTTAGCACTATCAGGTTCAATTGTTATAATACTTGTGTAGCCGCATTCATTACACTCCCATTCATATTCTTTATGAATCGTTTCACCCTCCTCTACCACGTAGTAAGGAATCTCTTATCGTAATTATATTACTTATGATTACAATCAAAATCGGCTCACCCGATTTAGTGGTATATTGGTAGGGGGGTAGTGCTAAGGGTAGGGGCTATAAGGCTTGAGGCTTGACGCTATGTGTGATTCTGGTATAAAGGTACTTGATTGGTGCAGTGGTAGGGGCATACCAGTACTGGTGTTTGTCCTGTGTTACTGTTAGTGTGTGTTGTCTCTAGGTAAGTATGTGGGTTATCATATTGTATATGCATGATAGTACTATCAATATTCTAAATGGTAACACTACCATGGTGCTACTAGAACCATGTATTATTAAACTGGTTGTTGCTTCTTATATGTTTGAACATCAATTATCCTATTTCTTTTAGACGAACGAACGAAAAAAAAAGTTGTGGGTGGGTGAGTATATTATTTGTTCTAATTAGTTTTGGTCAGTGTCATGTGGATTTCCACTACAACCAGGCTGTGCTGCAGAGGCTGATGGAACTACAGATACCACAAAGGTTGTTATAGCGAGGACAACGAACATAGCCGTTGTCATATATGCTAATGCTTGCAGTTTCATTATTTTGACATTATGAACAGAATTTACTACTTAGAGTTTTCATTGTTTAACTGATTACAGTTCCAAGCATTAAGAAATTTTCTGTGTGAAAAATTTACGTATCGATAAGAATGAAACGAAGTATGAATAGTGACAAACTTACTTGCTCCCTTCTTATCAAGATGCATACCACAGCATTGGTTTTATATCTTATGCATTATGCTTGCTGTAATTTGATAAGTAAACTCCTACCATTAACTCTTATAAATTTTGATTAGCCTTTCGATCATTCCAGAATAACTAGCACTTGGCGCTTCATAATGAGACTAATTGTATGACATATTATGATTTAGTCGAGGTAAACGTTAATTGGAGTGATATGAAATAAGAAAGAGAAGAGGAAGCTACGCTATCTAGAATTTGGGATGATCTCCGCCGCCTAGCGGTCTTTTATCAATCTCCTGATTACTTCTTATCTCTGCACTATTTGGGTTAGATCTTGTATTTTTTCTATCACAAGTTTGACAGCTAAGGCTGATGGCTTAAATACTAGACACTGTTATAACTAGCATCATCAACTACAGTAGCATTGGTAAGTCTAACTTCATTCAGTAAGATTCTTTTACTAAAGATAGTGCTGAAGTATAGTGTAACGACAAGTAGCGTCATCAGTAGTTTTAATCGTTTAGTATTTCTCCCTTAAAGATAACTTTTATATCTTTTAACTTCGTTTAGTAAATTGCTTATATATTTCCAATAATATGGCATTTGAACAATATTCTTATACAGTCTTATCTAAATTAGTTCACAATTTACAAGTTTGTCTAATAATTTAGAATGATATTTTTTATACTACGCTCACGTCTAATAGTTGAGGTGTAGTAGGTGGGATCAAAGCATAACAGTAGAACAGCAAAGCAACTGTTGATAACACAGACTAAACCAAAACAGAAGCAACAGGAGCGACAACAACTATGTCTAAAAACAATCTGTCTTCACAATCATTCACAGCTATCAGAATTGATAGACATTTTTTTAAGGAAAGAATTAGTTATTCTAATTATAAGGATTTCTCCGTTCGCAATAAAAGACCCTGAAGCAAGAATCGATATAGTAAATGAAATATACAAACAGGCTACAAAAAATAATTATTTAGTTTTTCGCCAAGGGAAAGAAAGGATTGTTGTAGTTCATAGCATCGTGAAAGTAGAAGACATTTTAGCAGAAAATACTCTTATTTCCTCCTAATAGATTTTAATGTATCGGTTTAAGTAATATTAAGATATAATATAACAACGTCGAATCATCAATCCTGAGTATAATAGGCTTATCCTGCATTACTCCTTCTGTGTCAAGTGAACATTTTCAGGATGGAAATCTTCTTTAGATGCATCAGAATTACGATAGCCTTTACTATGATCTTGACAGAGTTCAACTCTAACTTCGGAGTTTTTATCAGCTAATATACATCCACATGGCAACGATACCCTTTCTTGCTGCATAATTTCTTTTTCCCTTCTATTATTCGTATGCTGCATTAGATTTAAGGATTAGTATAGGTAATAGTATCAAAAGCCCAAAGTTATCCCTTGAGAATCTCACACTCGTCGATGGGGATTTGAATACTGATTGTATGATTCACATTTAAATGAAATTTCTTGACATCTATGCAGCAAAGCGAACGCACCAGAAATGTTTTGTATAGGTATGTAATATAAGATCATGCACAAGAATGGGCTCTGGTAAAAATTAGCAGTAGGAGGGTCTAAATGGAGTCTTCGGAAAAATTAGAAGAGTTAGATCAGTCTCGCCTAAGCAAGGCTAGCGATACCACTAGAGAGGTGTCCTATGCAGTGCTTGACGTATCCCCAAAAAATACAACTGGCGTGCTAGAGAAATTTGCTATCACTATCAATGTTCAGTTGACTCTACAACCAGGTCAAGAGATTCCATTTATTCCTTTCAACGGTTTTGACAAGGTAAAAGAAGCAAGTAAATTGTTTTTGTACGGACCCAGTGGATGCGGAAAATCAAGATGCATATACGAATTGGTCAAGGAGAGAATAACTGATTTTAAAGAAATATTTGTCATTAATCCTAGACACACGACAGGAGCAAAAGAATCTGGAAGGGCCAAGCTCACTGAATTATTTGCTAGATTTAGTCAGGAAGATGCTGTGATATGGGATAATTTCACCTGGCTTTTTGTTGTGGCCTTACTCCTAGCTTCTGTATTTCACGCTTCTGCTAATCTATCCGTTGTATTCCTCTTTGTTATTGATCGTGTGCCTTTTTCAGCACATAATTATTTTTGTAATTGCAAAAGACATTACATAGTTTTCTTATTTTAGATAAAGTCTTTTCACATTATCAAATGCTAAGTTATTATAGATCCGTTCAAAGACCTGAAAAAAGTTATCATGTTAATTTACCAAAACCATTGATTGACATTCTAGATCTTAAGAAAAATCAAATAGTGAATATTAGTCTTGCTTCAGATAAAGGTGAAAAAATAGTTGTGATCAGCGCCTTGCATGAACCGACTAAAGAAGAAGTAACTACTACAGAAACAACTATTTCCTAATGATAATAATAACTACACTTTTTCAGTATTTTCCTGCTTTTCGGTTTGAGACTTCTCTACTTTATATGGTGTGAATTTCTTACACTCGCAGTCCTTTCTACCTCCTTCCCTACCTTTGCAACCTAGATACTCCCTAGCATGATAGAAAAGGCTTGGAGAATCTGATGGTGCCAGTATATGATCACTGAAGTGGTGTCCGCAGTTGACGCACCATACACTTTCTCCAGTTTCCAAGAATTCTCCTCCTGACATTTTAGATCACTCTTCGCATATACTTTATTTATCAAGTTCTCCCGTTTCTATCAGGATACCCTAGTTGGTTTAGGTATTTAGTCGCTGTATGGTGATCGAAGTCTGCTTCATTGTCTACCTTATAAGTACAATATTTACATGAAAACCCCTTTGTACTTGGTAAGATGTCATTTGAGCGTGACATGTTAGAATCCAACATGTCAGACATGTCATTTTGAGCTTGACTATCACGAGGAGAAGACAGAAGGCAGATGTTTTAATAATGTGTAATCCTAACCACTTCTCCGTAAAGATTTTTGCAGGAGAATCTCCTTTTGAAGTGGCGGAGAAAATGCAAGCTTTTATTCACCTAAGTGGATTGGAGAAAGATATATGGAATTACATAGAAAGGAGTATAGATCAGTTTAAGGAAACTATTAATAGATTGTATTAATAATGTGGTGGCACTGAAGATTGTTAACTGGTGTGTCAGACCACACATTTACTTAATGAATAATCAAATATTCTAGATGATAATCTCCGGCGTACTATTGTAGCTCGTATGCCCACTGTCATTTGATTTTTCAAAATGATGTTTTCATGAACAAAACAGTAACAGAACGATATCAGGTAGAATACTTTGGTAGCTGATTTTGATAACAGAAAATGAGATCGATGGCGACATATATTTAGCATCTATAGGTCCTAAGACTAAGTGGTGAGACATAATGCACGTATTAATTAGATATCTATGTGGCATAAGAAGAGCATCTATTAAATCGTACTCCTATATTCTATTTGAAACACTATTGCTATCGTTTAGCGATTTAGACAACTGCCTACGATTGTCTTAACTGACAACAACAATCCGGATAGGGAAAGCTTTCTCGTAGTTATATACGAGCCTTCGGTTATAAGATATGCCGACACGATCGTAGAAACACTTCCAAATCTAGTAACCTATATCCTGGTAGGCGAATCAAATGCAGCAAAAGAGGCAGTTAAGGAATGGATAAGGAACAGACAAGGTTCGAAAAGTAAGGCCTCGTCTATCTTTAAGCTATTTATTGAGAACGACATTTTATGGCTCATTTCAGTGAGTGCACTTTCAGTTGGCGTAACTGCGTTACTCTTATATTTCTTCAGGAAAAAGCATTGTTGAAATAATCTCGACTTAATTCTAAACCAAGTTGTGATGAATAACCTACATGAAAAAATGCGAGTCCAAAAAGTCTTGCTTTATTTTTTTACTTCCATCCCCAGCCAATTATCATTCCATTTCCTGCTTCGTCTATATGAGCTCTGAATATAACTACCAAATTATCACTGGATGCTAATCTACCAGTTGTTGAGCTTGCGTGGAAAAATGCAGCGCCATTATTAATTACTATTGTTCCCTTAATATCTGGACGTGCAGTTGAGTAAAAAGTATAAGTTGCCTTTTCATGTTCACCAGTATCACTACTTTTACCATCATTAGTACCAGTAGGAGTTATAGTTGCCTCACCCTTGACATCTCCAGAGCCATTTGGTCTGAAAGTGACCAAGGCAGTGCCGATATCTGTAAAATCTATGCCTTTTACAGTCCCGTTACCTGAAAAAGCAACACTTAGCCCCTTACTTCCATTAATATCTACTTGTTTTATACTTGTTGCTTTGTCATGTTCTGAGAAGATGGGTTTGCCTAAGACTGGGCTACTATTGAGTGCAGCTGATATTGTATTGTTTGAAAGATCAGCTATTGCTTGTTGATGGTGGTTAATTTGGGATGTTACAGCGGCAAGTATTGATAAAATAAAAGATATGGATATAATAATAGCACAACAGAGCGAAACAGACTTAATTTTCATTATTGTTTAGCGTTAGACCTAGAAATTTAAAGTTTCTTTTTTTTATTTATAAGCATTAGGACACTCAATTGCGTTATTATAGTCACATTCTAATGACAGCAACCAGAATAACCATCTGAGGGTAATCAAGATATATGAGTATACACGTATCCGTTGAAAAAGAAAAGATATGATTGCTATTCATATCAGCAAGGAGATCGAGGCATCACTCGAACAAGTATGGAATATTGTATCTGACGTGGATAGGGAACCTGACTACTGGCAAGGTACTAAGTCAATCAACAATCTTAAAAAATATGGCAATGTAATCGAAAGAGAAGTAATAATCGCTTTCAAAAATTCGACATGCAGAGAAATCGTTACACTAGATCCAAAGAAGTCAGTTAAAGTAGAAATTATAGACGGACCAATAAAAGGTACGAAAAATATTATATTAAATCCTATTGCCAACAACGGCAAAACTAGAGTAGATGTGCAATGGGATATCAAGGTAAAGGGTTTCTTTGGACTGTTCAAGGGTATGATTAAAAAACACTTTTCAAAAGGTACAGAAGACGCGTTAGAAAGAATATCTAAAGCAGCTGTATAGTGTGTACTTGGATCTATTTGCGAAATGTACTAATCGTTATATTAGATTTCATCAGATAGGAGCTAGTACAAATTCAGATAGTTTCCTTGGATTAAATATAGGATATTACGTTAAATCACTTTCCATATTGTAATCAATGTTAAGATACACTCATAATTCCATAGCCCTTGTTAGTAGCATTACCTAATCTTCCTCTCATGCATGCCGCAAACCACAATAATTCATTTTTATAAGTGGACTATAAATAAATAATCCGATATCAGATTTATTGATCTATAATAGACTTTGTTGGGACGCACAGACATATGACGAGGTTTCACGTTTAGTACAATATCGATGGGGTCAACAAATTCTTCAGAGGAGAAAATGGAGAGGAAATGAGATCATCATGGATGCAGGATGTGGAACTGGGCTTCTTACCAAATTGTTGGCTCAAAGAGTTTCTATAGGAAAAGTCTATGGTGTAGATACGGATTCTAATATGATAAAACAGGCAAAAAGTAACCTTAAAGGTTTAGAAAATGTTGAGTTAGTACGATCTGACTTTTCTAATGTGAAACTTCCAACAAAATTAGATGTTATTTTTTCCAACGCCTCACTTCATTGGGTTCGTGATCATGCAAAAGTCTTTCAGCATTTTTGGAATATGCTAAAATACGACTCAAGTGAACCTAGTCAATTATTAATCCAATGTGGAGGATATGGTAACTTGCAAAGAATCCTTTTGCTAGCACAACGAGTTACGGAGTTAAATGAATTCAATGAATATTTTACAAACATGGAGCAATCATGGTATTTTGCAAAATCTGATGACACAACTAAACTGCTAAGAAAAATAGGTTATGTAAATATCAAAGTTCATTTGAATAATGACCGGGTAAGCCTTACCAATCGTGAAATATATTCTAGATTTGTAAAGACAGTAGTATTGAAACCTTTCCTGGAACACTTTCCTGATAATAAAACAAGAAATAGGTATCTGGAATTATTTTTGGATGAAGTTGAAAAGAAAAGTACCAGTACCAGTAGTAAAAAATCTCAAACACCTTGGTCGTTAGATTATGTTAGGCTAAATATCATTGCTGATAAGCCATAGAATTAACGGATCCAAAAAGTCTGTTTTACAATATTAGAAGAGAACACAAGACAGCATTTGTGACAGTTCACGATAACATATATTCACAAATTCAACAAAATTTCTCAAGACTAGATTAGTCTAGTTACAACAGAACACAATTTGATTATTAATGTTCGTATTCAACTTTAAACCTGTTTCTGAATTTCTTTTTACTTTTGATGTTCCTTCGAAGAGATCATATGTAACTTCTTAACTAAAAATAATACTACTCCTGCTGGTATAAAAAGAGCAAACAGTAGTAGTAAATAAGCAAAATCTCCAGGATCAAGCTTATTTCCAACAAGAATTATTCCAAATATGATTATAATTATCGAAGGAATAGCTAATGCCAATATCAACATGTCAAAATATTTGTTCATTATTATCGATGAGGATGAGGATGAGGATGTTGATCTTGCTAGATTTTGGATTCTTAATCCTAAAATAAATGATGATGTTCCTATCAACAAAGAAACTATAGTAAGAACATTTTGTGTGAGACCAGGAATAAGGGTGATTGGTGTGTTTGTGTACTGTTGTTGTTGCCCTTCCGCAACTACAAAGGAAGCAAACAGACTATTTATCATTAAAACCTGAAATGATAATAGAACAGCAGTAACGATAGAATTTATTGGCAGGTTATATCTAGCTAATAATAACCACTGTTTGTATGATGATCCCAAAGGGACTAGCTCACCAAAGATAGTAATGAACAACCATAATAATATTTGTCATGTCTTAAATGCAATCGAAGAACAAACGAAAGGATAACGAAACAAAGAAATGGCAGAATACAGATTCAAAGAGAAAAAGAGAATAGAACTGTTTACTGGTCTACTATTTTTTGTAGCCTGTCATTAAGTGCTAAAGATATATCTTTTTTCTTATCGATCTTTGGCTTTCTGTAGCTCATTACAGACCCTCCATCTTTCCTTATTAAGATTAAAAGATTATCAGGTCATAATTTCCATTGATATGGCGAAACCCGTTCGAATGTTATTGAGCTCCTAGAATACAATATATAGAAGGAAGGATCGTTCGGCTCTAAAATTTTCATCTCTTGTTTTGATTCGAAATACTCCAAAAGTTGCGTTTGTAGTATGAATAAAATCGATCAATTCTTCTTGACGTATTACTATTGATTTTTCATCGCTCTGTTCGTCTTCTTTGTTAATATGATTAGCTGTTTATAATTATAAGCTTAGATTGATGTAGTCGAAATAATATTAAGCAAAAGATATGATTCTAAGACGATCTTAAATATAATAACACAGATTATCAAGAGAAGGATAAATCTTGAAATTACTAAGTGTTCATATGCTCTATGAGTATGAGCAGGGGTGACAGTGCAAGCAATGAGGGATCAATAATAATCCCAAAGACAGCGTCATACTTTTTGTTCTATGCAATTTGCAATACGAGTAATCTGATACTTGTATTTGAGGTTTTTAGGATAAGCCCCACGCAAAGGTTAGCAGGGTACCACCAACATATGACGAATCAAGTAAGACAAAGAGTGCGCTGCAGCGACACAAAGAAGGAGGGAGGGTACCAATGACTGGTAATGTACCGTAACTGTTAGGTACCATGCTGGCTCCACTTGGATAATAATTTATCTACGTTCAGTATTTTTACAGAAGCTTTTTCGAATAAAGGAATATTAATCTCGAATGTATCCTAAAATAAGTTATTAACACACTCATTCTCCTTATATAGTAAATTGCTGTATTACAGTGAGATCCAGAATTGATATATGAAAAATTGACACAATACGGACCATTTCTAATACGAATCATAGCTGGCATCGCGTTTATCTTCATGGTTTACCAAAGCTATCCAATCTTCCAGGTACCGAAGACTTTTTTGAGAATATGGTAGGATTGCCGACTATGTGAGCCCTTCCGGTAAGCTTACTAGAAGTAATAGGTGGCATTGCCTTATTAGTTGGATTTTTGACAAGAATAGTTTCGATCTTATTCATAATAGAGATGATTGGTGCTATAGTCGTAGCCAAGTTACTAAAAGGATTTGTTGGTGGATATGAGTTTGATCTTCTATTGATCGCTATTTCGATTAGTCTAATACTGACTGGTCTAGGAAGACTATCTATAGAGTGGAATATCTTGCGAAGGGAGCTGTTCCCCAGGGGAAGGAGATGATATTGCAGCAAGAACAAAATAAGCCTAAGGTTAGATCATAGCAGACTCGGTCCTTATGAAATGTCTATCCCTGAAGCAGCCCTACGCGGAACTTTCTGTCCATCTCTTAGAATCGATTCCCATCTTAGAGCCGTTGTGCCGTGATAAAGTATCTGTGGGATCATTCCTTCTCTTCTCTATCACGATTCCCTTTTACAGACAAAAAAAGATAATGGACTAGGACCAACGCTTTCTATTATGGCCAAGAATATAATGTATTATTCTATCCCTAGAATCGAATCTTTTTAAGTACATGCCACAACCACACAAGCACTGTACTAAGTTGGGTAGTTTAATCATTCTATTTGTAAATATTATACGAGTTCGCAGAATCGACGGCCTCGATTAAGTTACGTCTATGATTCTCCAGTTCTAATTGTGTTATTTGCTCACGAAGAGAATCAACTAATGCTTTTAGGTTTTTTTATGTCTGAGTCTTTTTCTGCTATTATATCTGAGGGTGTAACTTCGACATTCTGATATCTAATGATGCCCCCATCGATTATCTTCGTTTTATACCTTGTTTCTTCGATCATATTTGTTCCTTTATCACTCGTAAAAGGTAAGAATCGCATATACCTTTTCATGGACAAGTTAAAGCAAAAAACTGGAAACCTGGAACAAAGCAATACCCCCGCTCTAGATAAAAGATTGGGAAAATTTCTAACCCACCAGCCAAACACTTCTCTCTTTTCTACTTAAAGCATATGTAAATCGATTCTTATGTCCTCCTGAGTTGATAACAAATTTTGCAAAATCACCAGTCGATTAATTGAGTTTTCTAAGAGATGATAACCTGATAACAGGAAGAAAAGGGTAGTCTGGTGAATATTTTGCATTTGCTATTTTCTCCTAGAGTTAATCAATTGACTAAACTCTATCAATCGTCTAGTAGTAGCATTAGCAATAGGTCTAGTTTCGTTGCATAATGCTTTTCGCTATAGCTAGTGCTTGTATCTTTTCTCGCTTTTCTCATTAACCTACAATTATTTTTTAGTCGCAGCAGGAGTTAATTCTTTATTAATGAATTCTTCGAATGCAGGATCAAACCATTTTTCTACTTCTAGATTGCTTTCCCAATATTCCTTTATCTTGCCTTGTTCAAAAGCGCTCTTCATCCATCGCAACCATCCTGTCCACTCATTGTCGCTTAATACCTTTCTTTGGCGCATATGAAATACATGTGCAAAAGTGTTTAGAATATGATAAGTGAATGCTATTTCGGCTGACCAGTCCGATTGAACATTGCTTAATATCTTTATTAACTCTGGTCTCTCAATAGCCATCTGAGCAAGTCCTTGCATTTTTTCGTCCAAATCGTTGAGAACCTTTGTTTCGATATCGACTGATAGGGCCTGTGTTTGTTTCCTTGAGAAATATAGGACTATAAGCATTGTAGCTATTATTCCAAGTGCCTCTGCCATGCTGAAATATTCGACTAAACCAAGTTCAGACATTTTCGTTGTATGATAGCTAACTTAAATAATAATAATTTTCTTCAGTCTGATATTAAGCAGATGATTTTCAAACTTTTCTCTTTCCTTAACAAAAAGGGCTATGAATACTAGACTGATGTCTATTTTAGTAGTTAGTTAGCTAATTTGTAGTATATGGACTACTTTTAGCTAACTAAGAGATCTGATTGGTTATTTGTGATTTATTTCACTTATTTATTTCGCCATTTTCTATCATATTTACTCTATCACTTTATTACCTTTAGTGACATTCGTATGTCTTGATATCTGAATTGCGTTTGCGAATACACATGACTCCACAGTTCTCTGAGAATAACATATATAGTAGCCAGAGTGCCGTATTTGCTGATGCGCGGAGTCTAGGTAATACCGTGTCGATGAATAACGTCTTGCATAATGTTATCGACCTGAATAACGCCAAGTAACGCATCCTTTTCTATACTGGGAGCAGTGAAATTCACTAGAGTATAGTCAACTATTATTATCTGCAGTTGGTCATATACTAAACTAACTTCCTTAATAGAACAAATACGTAAAAAAACAAATCCGTGATTGATAGTTATATAATTTTCACAGTTGTAATTCTCATTATAACTATATTTCTATTTAGCCATTTATTTACATCAACAGTGACGGGCCAAACTTCCAAGATGTCTAATCTCACAACTAACCCTAAAGATGTAGTAGACAAAATTATGATGAATAACATCGGCAAATTTATGAATGAGACTATTCGTCCTTTGATTAACTCTACACCTCTGACAACTATGAGCAATCAAACTAATGCACCACTCAAGAATTTCAAAGCTACACCTCTGACAACTATGAGCAATCAAACTAATGCACCACTCAAGAATTTCAAAGCTACACCTCTGACAACTATGAGCAATCAAACTAATGCACCACTCAAGAATTTCAAAGCTACAAATAATGATAGGACTGCAAATAGCCCTATCACTTCTAGCGATAGTGGCTCTCACGAACTGGATTGGTCCCTATTAGTTATGCAATTTGTTATCAGCGGCTTAGCGGCAGGTGGAGCCCTTCTTGGATCCAATATTGCATTAGATTGGTATAGAAAACCATCTCTTTCAGTCGATATCGGAAAGCTTCCCAAATCTGCCCAAATTGATCTCGACCTTTATAAAGTTGACAATCCAGTTTATGGATTCAAAGTTCAGTATATTGTAAACAGAATCTCAATAAGAAATAGTGGTAAAAATGCCGCAAAAAATTGTAAAGGAATAATAAAAATAAATGAAACAGAAGAAAAAATATGTTGGTATGTCCCAAATGAAAGATATAAGATGACAATAAATGCAGATTCGATAGAATACCTAGATATTTGTGCGGTGCTCAATGAAGATCCAGAACTGATTTTCAAGAACCTTTACAATAAGGTTGAAAAAGAGTTCGGAAACAGCGGTGAGGCAAAAACTGTTAAAAATTCCATCGAAAAGAGCTATAAAAATTACAAAGACATTCCAGCAATAATCTCTCCAACTGAACATGGATGGTTACCTGTTAATCTCAATCGGAGACTAGATCCTGGTATAGCTACAATAGTAGTAACTGCTGAAAATGTAAAACCATCCTTAAAAGAAGACATAGTTATTCTGAATAGCCCTAAGGATAATGGCACGATAATAGAGTTGAGTAAAAAAAATGGAACAAGAAGACATAATTTATTCAATCTTAATTTATTACATCGAAGATAGCAGAATGCAATATAGGAAGTAATGTCCTTCACCGCTATTTGGCTGACTGATTTTAGAGAATATTCAGAATGAAATCTATGGTTATCGTACTGTACGCTATGTTAGTAGTCAGGATCAAAATCTGGTTATCGATGGAAAGACTGGTGGTATTGTTCAACTATTTAGAGATATTAAGAGGATATTTGTACAAGGTGTAATTCCCTATGTAATCATTGATGAGGCAAAGAATATGTTAATATCCTATTTAAGTCTCCTAAAACCACCAGTAACAAATCTAGATTTGGAAATCGGCAATTTGAGAGAGATTATATAACACAATTGAGTTCGAATCTGATGCATAATCCAGAGACAGAGATCGAAAAGAAAAGACATCGACATCAAAATTTACTACTAAAGACAACGCAAATGATTATTGATACATACAGGGAGTATTGCAGCAAATTTGGCTATGAAAGTCCTATCTTAATCTAGCAACATCAATCTTCGTAAGTAGCTGCTGGAATTTGTTTTCCATCTCCTCACGCATGACTTTCATTTCCTGTTCGTGTCTTTCAGCAATAGCTTGCAGTTCTTTGTCTTCTTGTTGTTTAATCTCTTCGTATGCAATTATATTGAGTGGATAAGTACATGAAGTACAATATTTATCTTCAAGAGAATTAATCTGAAAAACAAAAATGGACTAATACCAGGAGGGTACGTTCATACAAAAATAAAAAGTAAAACTAATGAGGATAGTAGAACGAACGTATTGATATTAAGAGAATGACCACCCCTTAACTAGCCTGTAGGGTGACCATGACCGATATCACTCTCTTGACTACTTGTTCTCTCTGCACTATTTGGATTGTTCTTTGTATCTTTTTCTCCTACAAGTTTGAGTGCTAAGGCTGACGGTGTAGCAATGGTTGACGCTGCTATGACAATTCCTACTGTTGCTATAATGGCAACTAATGCCAATATTGCTTTTTGAGTCATAATGAGGAATACACCTTGATAGTATTAACCCTGATTCAGGATTACTATCTATAAATTAGTAGAGAGTGGTATAACTGAATCCCTTTAATGAGTGAGTTAGTCTCTGCGTTGGGACTATAAGGCTTGAGGCTTGAGGCTATGTGTGCTTCTCGTATAAGGGTACTTGGTTAGTGCAGTAGGGTGTTATTGTTAGCATGTGTTGTGTCTGCATGGTAGTACAACTGGTGTCTTAGGTTGTACACTATCATAATATTACTAGATAGATATTTGTATAGCCTAAACCAAAGACCAATCTTCAAGCAATGAACGATATGAATACATGATATGAAGACGATACCATCTTCTAACATTAAAAACCAACTACAAACTATGGCCTGCCCAAACCTTAAACTTCGTACTATTAGAAGAATCGTCTAAGGAGGGGATGTGGAAGAGTATGCCTACAATGCCACTAAGACCCTTCTTAGAGGAGATAGTACAATCAATATATGGGGGTCAATGATTTATAGATTTTCAAATCACATGCGTACTGCATATTGCAGATTCTGTAGATAAGGAAGGGAGCGAGATGGTGGCGTATGGTAGTTGTTTTGATGGTTTTAGAACTATGCTCCCCCTTCTTATCTGACTGGCAATTAATAAATAGCCAGCATTGAAAATAATATGAGAAAGCAGAAGAAGCAATTAGAAAAAAAGAGTGTGTATAATCGACAGATTGTTGTTAACTTAGCCTCCTGCACTACTACCAACAGTGCCATTAGTTGACAAATTCAGTATTGGACCAAATGTCTTTCCATTATCTGTGCTAACTCTCAGCATGGGTACATCTTTTCCATTCATCGTTTGCCACCAAGTTACAAAGACATTTTTTCCTGATGTCCCTATCTCTGCTCTCTCTGAATTAATAGTAGAATTACTAAGGTTTATTTTATCTCCAAAGGTTTTCCCACCATCTGAAGACGCTCTAAACATTACTTCATTATTTCCTGTCTTGTTAGTCCACCATGCAATGTAGACATTATCTCCAGATGTAGCTAGGGGGCTTTCGTTCTTTGTTCTTCATGATTAACTACACCTTTTTGTAAATCCCCTGTGTGCACCAGCCCATTTGCTGATTGTTGTTGCAGTAGTCCCGCAGCGTAAAAAGTAACGTCACGTTT
>Ga0193700_1000043_pt1 | contig 24242 bp, 19 predicted proteins | sample U3s1metaG_FD_143057 | JGI IMG/M metagenome (GOLD analysis project Ga0193700, IMG submission 143057) | Soil microbial communities from a riparian zone of the East river system, Colorado, United States - U3s1 | ecosystem: Environmental > Terrestrial > Soil > Riparian zone | place: USA: East River... | reverse complement strand
GTCTGCTGCTAACTTAGGACTAAGTCTTACTAGATTCGATCGTGAATTTCTTGACCGCAAATATAGTAGCCACGTAGATGAGGACATAGAAAGTGCTAATAGCAGTGGGGTAAAAAGTACTCCAACCTTCTTTATCAATGGAGATCGTTACGACGGCGAGTGGGATCTGGATAGCCTTCTTGGTGCACTTGACGAGGAGAGTGTGTTCAGTTGGAAGCAGACAAATAGTTCAATATGAAATTAGATATCTTGTACTGACTACCTACACATTAAATTGGAACTACTATTTTCTAAACCTTCTACTTGATTCGATGTAGCAAAGTTGCCAAAAGATTTTTTGATTTCCGATACCTGAGGATTTGTTTACATAAACCCAGTCATGTTCCCTTAAGCCTTCGCTCTAGATGTTGATCCTACAGAAGCTGACATCATGGCGGTTGTGCAGAAGCCAATTAATCAGTCAATTCTTGCTGAAAAATCTGGCTCTCCAGCTTGGAGGTAACTACCGACATGAAATCAGATTTCTGAGAACGACCATCTGATTCCGCCTGATGTGCAACGTCTCTTCGCAAACAAATTGAATGCTACAACCATCTCACTTACCTCTCGCCATGCATCACTTGTATAACACCAGATAATATTGCCGATTTAATCCTAAATGCAACAGCCGAGTACCATAGCGGAATAATATAGTGTATCTGAAATGGCAAATTGATATGTTATTTTTAGAGTTTTCATCAGATTGAGACACCTATTTCTTTGCCATCTCCACTCCGGTTCCTCATATTTCTATTTAGAAGAATTGCAAATACAATAGATGACACTGAAATTAAGGCAGCAGTAAGAAAAATTAGATTAAATGATTCTGGGGATGGGAATGAGGCCGACATACCACCTGATTTTACAAATACCTGATTTGCTTGCATATATATTCCTGCAATCACAGGTCCCACCGAGGATCCTATAAGGTATATTAGAAGATTCATTCCCAACGATATTCCGCTGAATTGTCTTGGAGTTGAAGTCAGCACGATATTCACTGATCCAATCTGCATTAATTCTAATCCAACGGCTATCAAGATAAGAACTGCAGCTATTGAGGCTTGTGTTGAATGAAACAAGAAAAGAATAAAAAAGCCTACTGTAGTAATGATTGTTCCTATTGTGGTTGGTCTTAGATTTCCAAATTTGGAAACTACAAAACCGGAAGCAACAGAGAATATCAAAGATATTGCCATATAGGGAAGTTGAACATTTGCTATACTCGAAGCGTCGCCACCAAATCCTACAGGCGGCGGGCTTCGTATCAAAATAGGAAGACTCTGGTAAACAACCATTAGCGCAGTGAGGCCTACAGTCATGTTAATTATATTTGCAGGAAGTATGACCTTATTTGCCAGCAACTTAAAGTCAATCAATGGAAATGGTGCCTTCTTCTCTACTACTATGAATAGAAATATTGAGACAAGTGCTGCGACTGAAAAAATGACAATTTGTATCAAATTATTCAAACCTGCCTTCTGCAAAAGTTGAAGTGTAATAAGAAATGAAATTATTGCAATCGACAGGGTTATGGCACCTTTTACGTCTATGCTCTTGCTTAATCTCTGTTTGCTATCGAGGCTATCGTTAGTAACACTGCTGGTGTATGGGTTCGTATTTTCTGTTAATAGTATGTCTTGTCTCACATGGGTAAATCTACAACAAAATTCAGAAGCTTTATTTGAAACCAACTGTTGTTGTTCTTGCTCCTTAACGTGAACAAATTTGGTGATTATCGCAAAGAGTATTATTGCAATAGGTATTATAAATAAAAATGTGGCCCGCCATCCAAAATTTTGAATTATGCTTCCGCCTATTATCAAACCTATTACTGCACCACCAGATAGTGTAGAACTAAATATGCCCTGAGCTATTGCAAGCTTTTTCGGTGGGAATTTGTCTCTAAGAATGCTAAAAGCTATAGGAAACATCGAGATGCCAATACCTTGTATTGCTCTAGCTGTAACAAGAGAAAGAAAGTTAGTTGCTGTTGCTCCTAGTAAAAGACCTAATATATAAACACCTAAAATTATCAGTAGCACCTTCTTTTTACCATATATATCGGATAGCTTGCCTGCAATTGGAGTCATAACAGCTCCCATAACCAGTAACGCAGCCAGTATCCATGATGAATCTTCATAAGAGATATCAAGATCTTCAATAAAGTCTGGAATAGCTGGCAATACCATAGTTTCAGCAGCCATAGCGATGATACCCAAGCTGCTTAGGATTGCAAGTGTTATCCACGGAGAAGTGATGTGCCTCTCTTCTTTTTGCATGTTCATATTTGGTTATCCTCTTTTCATTGTTTTACTGTGTACTGATTAATCAGTATTAAAACTGGAGCAAGAGATTAAAGGATTTCGCCAAGCTAGCTCGACGCGCCACAATTACAAAATGTCACTGCAAGTTTACTCGAAAATGATTCTACTGTGATGTTTTGAAGGTTGTCACTGAGAAGAGGGTAAGCTATCCCTTACTTACATGGCCAAGGCAGATATCGATATATAGGAAAAACGATTAGAATCTATTCAGAGAAGATGAGCGCAGAAAATTGTAAGAGCAAAGAAGAAAGATGACCGAGGAGAAGGTTGTTAATAAAGGCGTCTTTGGAATACATCATGTTACAGCGATAACTAGCGATCCACAGAGAAACATCGATTTTTATACAAATAATTTGGGACTTCATTTTGTAAAATTAACAGTAAATCAAGATGACCCAACTTCATACCACCTTTATTATGGTGATGAGTCAGGACGTCCAGGAACGATTCTCACTTTCTTCCATTGGCCTAATATACCAAGAGGGCACCGAGGAACCAGCGAGGTTGCTGCGATATCTTTTCTAATTCCTAAGAATTCAATAGATTATTGGTTAGACCGGTTTAAAAATCAAAAAGTAGACTATGAGGGGCCATCAAAACGCTTTGGTGATAGTGAAGAAGTAATAACTCTACATGATCCAGACGGACTTGGATTGGAACTTGTAGCTCATGAATCAGCAATAGATAGGACAGTTAATGTATGGAAAGAAGGTCCTGTCCCTATTGAATACGCCATAAGAGGTTTTTATTCTGTAACTCTATCAGAGGAAGGATACGAACGTACTAGTTCTGTTTTAACTGATGAGTTAGGCTTCATTGCCACACGTCATGAGGGGAGTCGATTCCGTTATGAAATTCCTACTGGCGCACTATCATCTACTATTAACCAAGAAGGAGGAGGGGCTAAGATTGTTGATGTTCTTTGTCTGCCTTATACACAACAGGCAGTTATAGGGATCGGATCAGTCCATCATGTGGCATGGCGCACGCCTACTGATGAACTACAAAAGGTCCTGCGCCGTAATATAATCAGAGCTGGATTAAATGCAACTCCTGTAATAGATCGATTTTACTTTCATTCTGTATATTTTCGTGAACCAGGCGGTATCCTTTTTGAAATTGCTACAAATCCACCGGGATTTATGGTAGATGAAAAAGCCGACGAACTAGGGACGCATCTTGTGCTTCCTCCTTGGCTTGAACCTATGCGCAAAGACCTACTAAAAATTCTGCCCTCTGTACGAATTCCTAAGAAGAATGAAATACAAAATACTACTAAGGGGTCATGACTTTCTTAAGGGACAGGAGAATTAAAAGAAAGAGAATTGAACGAGAAAAACCAACTTGGATTTATGCACAAGTTTATCCCTTCGAATAAAAAAGAAAGACTAGAAGGCAGAGTAAAGGTACCAACTTTTCTTTTGCTTCATGGCACTGGAGGAAATGAGGAAGATCTGATTCCAATCGGGCATGAGATAGCTTCAGAAGCTGCTATACTTAGTCCTCGCGGTAAGGTCTTGGAGGACGGAATGCCTAGATTTTTTCGACGGCTAGCTGAAGGTGTTTTCGATATAGAAGATCTAAAATTTCGTACAAATGAATTGGCAGATTTTGTGAAAGCTGCCTCAACGGCCTATGGTTTTGATATGCAACATATAATAGCTGTAGGCTATTCTAACGGTGCAAACATAGCATCCAGTATGCTGTTACTTCGTTCAGAGATACTTTCTGCTGCTATCCTTTTTCGTGCTATGGTTCCACTTGTTCCGGAGGTATTGCCAAATCTTACAGACAAACGTATTTTCATGTCCTCTGGACTACATGATCCAATCGTTCCAAAGCGAGAGGTAGAGAGTCTTTCCAGTTTATTTAAAAAAGTGGGTGCCGAAGTATCATTATATTGGCAAAACAGTGGCCATGAATTAAGAATAGAGGAGGTTAAGAAAGCAAAGGCATGGCTAAATTCTTCTTTTTGATTGTCAAATAATATCTATTTGCGGACAAGGCCCATGAACTGGTTCAACGGTGGTGGTGGCTCATTATACTTGATGTAGATCTTTTATCGATGTTATCCTTATTGAGCTGTATGTATATACTACTGCCTTTTTTTGATCCCACAAAGTAGTCTCAATGCATCTAAGAAAGGTCCATTCCATTCAACATTATTTTACCTATTATGAAATAGCAACGCTGCCTGATCTGCTAGCACTATACAAAGTTATAAGGAAAATGTTAGATAGCTGACCTCAGTCATATATTCATATGATACATCTTTTCAAACCTCGACTTCCGGAACTTCTCTTATCACAAATCATCCAACCTAAGATTATAATCACGGATATTATTAGCCTACCACGCGGCATCGAAAATCAGTACCAGCTCATTCATGATCCAGCCGTCCAGAGGCTGGAGGATGGTAACCAATGACTACAAATTCATGGCCAGCCCTACCACTAGCACAGTGGAAAGACACCTATGGCACGCTGCACATGTGGACCCAAATAGTCGGGAAGATCCGGCTCGCACTCGCCCCTCTGGTGAATCACTGGTGGAATGTTACTCTGTATATCACGCCTCGCGGACTCACGACATCCGCCATGCCCTACAACGATCGACTCATCCGCATAGACTTTGATTTCATTGATCACATGGTGCTCATTCAAACGACGGATGGTTCTACCAAGTCAATCTCTCTTCGACCGCGCCCAGTAGCTGAGTTTTATCAAGAAATGATGGCCACTCTTGGGTCGCTCGGGATGCCTGTAAAGATCTGGACTACGCCGGTCGAAGTACCAGATCGAACCCCATTTGAGAACGATCGCAAACATGCTGCCTATGATCCCGAGTACGCACAACGGGTCTGGCGCATTATGGCGCAGGCCAGTCGGGTGTTTACGGAGTTTCGTTCGCGGTTCATTGGTAAGGTTAGCCCTATACATTTTTTCTGGGGGTCTTTTGATCTGGCCGTCACCCGCTTTTCTGGACGTACAGCACCTTCGCACCCAGGCGTACCAAACTGCGGCCGATTTGTGGCAGTGGAGGCCTATTCACACGAAGTAAGTAGTTGCGGTTTCTGGCCTGGCGGCGGTCCGGTTAATGAACCATCTTTTTACGCCTATGCATATCCTGAGCCTCAGGCATTCAAGGACTACCCAGTCAAGCCGCCGGAGGCATTTTACCATACTGGGATGGGAGAATTCTTGCTCCCCTACGACGTCGTCCGTAATGCGAAGTCGCCTGACGAGGTATTGCTGTCTTTCATGCAAACTACATATGAAGCTGCGGCAACTTGTGCCAAATGGGAGCGACGTGCATTGGAGCGTCAGTAATTGGACATCGATATCAACTTTCTTGCTTGAGTAAGGCCCCTTAGTTTGAATCACCACACGCAGAATGAAGCTCCTTTATGGTAAAGGATTAGAAATTGGTAACCACATTGTCACAGTTCAATTGTGCCTGAATCTTTCCACATTATTTCTCTGCTAGTTTATTTTCATATGCTGATCCTAAGTCTTACTTGATTCGATCGTGAATTTCTTAACAGTAAGTATAATCGCCAGGTAGAGGAGGACAGGCAAAAGTGCTAAGAGCAGTGGGGTAAAGAGTACTCCAACCTTCTTTGAAGAAGATGGTTATGCCGACAATGTCTTTTTTAGCATGTCACAAGCTTGTTCAATCGCCGCCCGTGCAGCTGGCGTATTGGTAATTGGATTTAGCATTACAAAGTCGTGAATAGTACCGTGATAACGAACTGCTCTCACTGGAACCCCCGCTTCCATAAGTTTGTGGGCGTATGCCTCTCCCTCATCGCGCAGTACATCAAATTCTCCGTTAATAATAAGTGCTGTAGGCAATCCCCTGAGCTGCTCTATTGAAGCTTGTAGCGGCGAGACGGTTGGTTCTTTTCGATTTGTTTGATTTGAAGTATAATTATCCCAGAACCATTTCATAGCCTCACGGGTTAGAAAGTAACCATCTTGATATGCCATGTAAGAGGGTGTGTCAAAATTGGCGTCGGTAACTGGATAGAAAAGCAATTGCAGCATGATTTTAGGTCCGCCTCGCTCTTTGGCAAGTAGCGTAACAGCTGCAGCCATATTGCCTCCTACACTATCACCAGCTGCTGCTAGACGTGAGGAATTTACATTTATGGCTTGGCTATTTTCAGCAACCCATTTTGTGGCAGTATATGCCTGTTCTACAGGAACCGGATATTTGGCTTCTGGAGAGGGAGTATAGTTGACAAAGACAATAGCTGCATGAGCACCATTAGCAAGCTCTCTTACCAACCTTTCATGAGTATCAAATCCGCCAAGAACCCATCCACCACCGTGGAAATACATCACAACAGGTAGAATTTCATTGCTGCTACCGGGTGGTCGAGCTATCTGGATCGATATTTCGCCAGTCGGTCCACCTGGTATGGTGCGGTTTTCTATATCAGCGTGAAGTTTTGAAGCATGACCAGACTGTAGGCCTGATAATACATTCCGGGCTCGCGCTGGTGATAACTTGTAAAGAGGTGGCCCCGTGTTTTCTTGTAGATTTTCCAAAAATGCTCGAGTATTTTGTTCTACTCCGGTATAGTCGTATTTTCCCACATCATCGTATGCTTTTACTCCTGTATAACTATATTTCTTAAACTACCATATTATGAGTGGCCATCCAGCCTTCTTGATCAGAGCTCAAAATGATGATTTGTAGACATACAGGAACATCAATTATGTTTTAAATAAGATGACTTCGTATATTTGTACAGGTATCTAGTATTTTCAGTATGCTTGATAAGATAATTCCAAACTTCCGCACTGATCCCAAGGATTATTCTAAAGTAGAGATTGCAAAGATTAACTCAAATGAGTTAAGAGATAATCTATTCAATGAGTTCAGAGATCAATACTCTGAAAATATCTCCTGGGAGTCAGAACAAATAGCAAAATCACATGGAATTTACCTAGAGTTCAATAGAGCAAAGACAGGGAATGAGAAAGATTGGATGTACATGATACGCATAAGTATACCTGGAGGTGGTCCAATAACATCTGACCAATGGAATATTCTGGACAGAGTAGCTGACAACTGCACAATACCTCCTTCTGACATATATCCTGGCGCTAGACCAAGTCTTAGAATAACAACAAGGCAAAATATACAGCTTCATTGGGTAAGGAAAAAAAATGTAGTTGATACTATAAGCGAAATAGCAAAATCTGGGTTCTTCACAATTAATGGCTGTGGAGATAACACTAGAAATGTAATTGGCTGTCCTCTATCTTACTATTCTAACAAATGGGCTCAAAAAGTTGGCAAATATTTTGCGCTTCCTACAGCTGCGTATATAGAGATTTTCGAAATAGATCCAGAGTATTTAAGAAAAGCTGGACTACAAGATAGGAAGGCAGGAGTAACTAGATTCGATTATGGTCCGAATCAGCTTAACAGAAAGTTCAAGATAGCATTTTCAGCAATTCATAATGTAGAAGGAAAGAAGAAACATGTTCCAGACAATTGTGTAGAGTTAAGAACAAATGATATCGGTGTTGCTCCAATTAAGAAGAGTGCTGATGATGGTGACGACAAAGTAGATAGATTCCAAGTCTATATAGGCGGAGGTCAAGGTCAGCAATCAGGTAAACCAACCCTCTCAACCCTTGGAGAACCCTTCGGCATATTCACTGAAGATACCCTTCTTAAAGGTCTAGATGGTATAGTGAGCGTTCACAAGGAATGGGGAGATAGACAAAACCGACATTGGGGTAGACTAAAATATGTAGTTAAGGTGAAAGGAATTGAATGGTTTAGAGAACAGGTAAGAAATATTGGTGACATAAATTTTGAAGCTCCTATATTGGATTATGACTATGGAGATAGAAATTTGCACCTTGGCTGGATAAAGCAAGAGAAAATAGGTGATTATGGTGAGAACCTAAAATGGTGTTATGGTGCATTTATAGAAAATGGTAGAATAATCGATGGAAGTCCAAATGGTGATCTAAAGAGGATGATAAAATATCTAATGAACAAATATCCAGCTGTTCAACTTTTTATTACGCCTAATCAGCATTTACTGTTTTCAAATATAGGCAACAGTGAAAAAGGGCAATTTGAGAATGATATGAAGTTATTTGGTTATGGTGTACGAAAAAAAGTTATCAATCTGGCCAACGGTGCAACAGAAGTAAAATCTAGACCATATTCAAAATTAAGAATGTTATCTGGAGCGTGTGTTGGAAGAGATACTTGTAGATTAACTTATACTGACTCTGAAAAATATGAACCTTATCTAATCGACAAATTGGAGGAGAAATGGGGAGATCTGAATGAATCAATCGGTATTACAGGTTGTGAAAAACAATGTTATAGACCAGCAACAAAAACTATAGGTTGGATAGGGACTGGTCTTAATCTTTACCAATTAACAATAGCTGGAACAGAAGACGGAAGGCATCAAGGCATGCCACTGATGGATCCGAATTCAAAAGAACAATATCTTCACTTTGTACCACGTAAAGATGTAGCAGAAGTTACAGACGTACTCGCAGAATTTTATATGAAATATAGGTCAAAAGAAGAAGAGAGACCTGGTGGAATGGGATATTTCTTGAGAAGGGTTAAAGCTAAAGAAATAATTTCTTGTTTAAAGTCAAATCCAAAGACGGCAGAATTAATGAAGAAAGCCTTCAAGGGAATTTAGCAGTAGTGTGTCCAAGCAAACAGATTATGATCTTTATGTAAGCTTAATGGGGATTATTGGTAATTCATTGCTGCTAATATTCACGGTTTTTATTAACGTTGAGAACACGAAACGGATGTAGTATTCTGCATACAAAAGTAGTCCTTTATATCTGATAAATAAACCCTAGATCAGTTAACATTAGCTTAACAGTTATTAAGTCATTCTTTTTTTTGCCTTACAAATATTTAGTATATTTAAAATGAACTTTATATATATCTACTACACATAGGGTCGTATGTTTGAAAACCTAAACTTAGTAGTATATGGAACGCTGGGATTTTGCATCAGTTATCTCGCACTTGAATCAGCTTGGCACTTTACAGCATGCAGGCTTCACGACAAATCAATAAAGCCCTGTATGTTCAAGCAAGTAAAAGCCGTACTTATCAGCAACCGACTCAGATAACAAACAAAAAAAGTGAATCAGATGACCAGTATAATAGGGACAAGAAGGAACAAGGACATTAAGACTTCAAAAGTTAAGCTGCCAGAAGAAATATCTAAACTTTACAAATCAGACTTTAAGTCAAGAGAAACACAGTTAATTATCATGCGTGATGGATTCAAATATTTTCCTATAGACAATTAAAAGACCCTGGTAAGATAGAAGAGATAGAAGAGATAGAAGAGATAGAAGAGATAGAAGAGAAATAGTAGAAACAGAAAATGTCTTGTAGAAATATTTGTTATACATATCGAGTCAAAAAATCACACCAAGGCAGCTACTATAAAGATGGTCTAAGAAGATGTACAGAATGCGAGATTTTCATGTGATGTAATGGAACAAGGTGTCCTTGCTGCAATGCAAGTTTGAGGACAAAGACACATGATACAAAGATAAGAGGATTCAAAGTAAATTATTACTTGTAAATATTGAAGCTAGCGTTAAGCTGAATCTAGCCGTTTGGAAAGATATATTTATAACGTTTCAAGTTGCAAATGATTCCTTATTTGACTACTGACACAGAAAAATGCACAATCTGCGGACAAGATGTTGATTATATTCAACATATGAGAGTACAACATCAAGTGGATGAAGATGTTGCGGCTGCACTAAGAGCTTTGCAAAGGAGGATTCAGCAATTAGAAGAGAAAGTAGACACCTTACATGCGCACGAGCAAGATTAGATGAACTTACTTATGATGCAGCGTATAAACTAGACGAATTGGATTAGTCTAGGTGTCTAGCACGATTTCAGATTGTAATCGGATTCAACCTGAAAATATGGTTGTAAATTACAAACAGACCTGAGATTTTGTCTAGCACTTAAATATCCTATGCTTTTTGTAAATGAGGTAATGGAGCTTGTATTTCAAGATCCAACTTTCTCTCTTCAATTGCTTAGAGCCATAAGTGAGACATATTATAAGGGAGCAGACATCGGGGAATGTCTATCTACTGCATATCGCATTAAAGAAGGTGACTTTGAGAGTTGGTACCAAGAATGGTTAAAGACAGCAAAAAGAGTTCACAAGTATGCTGACGAGAGTCTTGCTGCTGGACATGAAGTAAGCGCGCGCGAAGCTTATCTTCGTGCTTCAAACTATTATAGAGTTGCTGAATTTCTACTTATGGATCCAGAAGATCCAAGAATAAAAACCACTTGGGAGAGTAGCAAGGGATGCTTCGGCAAAGCAGCAAGTCTTTTCTCACCATCATTTGAACCTGTGGAAATACCATATGAAGGTACTACTTTACCAGGATATTTTTATAAAGTGGATAATGACAGTAAGTCCCCTAGACCTAGTCTAATAGCTCATGGTGGCTTTGATTCAACGTTAGAAGAACTTTACACTTCTGCTGCCGCTCCCGCGTTGGAACGAGGTTACAACTGCTTGACCTTCGAGGGTCCTGGTCAAGGTGGTCTAATACGTAAGCAAAAGATACCATTTAGATATGATTGGGAAAAAGTAGTCACACCGGTTGTAGATTATGCGTTAACCAAACCAGAGGTAGATCCTAAACGTCTTGCACTAATGGGAATAAGCATGGGAGGGTACCTAGCAGCTAGAGCTGCTTCTTTTGAACATCGAATAGCTGCCTGTATATTAAATAATGGAGTTTTTGATGGCTACGATGCTATTGCATCAACGTTTCCCAAGTCCTTACTAACCGCAATCGAGAATGGCAATACTGAAGTTGTTAACACTGTGCTTAATATTTTGATAGAATCTGATCCAAATATAAGATTTAACATGAAGCATGGAATGTGGACAGCTGGCGTTAATACACCATTTGAGCTCATACAAAGGTCTAAAAATTATACCATAAAAAACATTGCACAAAATATCAAGTGTCCAACACTTGTCCTTGATGCAGAAAAAGATGACTCATTTCCTGGACAGCCAAAAAAGGTGTTTGAGGCACTAACATGTCCAAAGAAATACATATTATTTACAGCAGGAGAAGGTGCAGAAGAGCATTGTCAATGTGGTGCGCCTGCACTATCAAATCAACGCATATTTGATTGGCTAGATGACACATTTCTAAAAAAGACCAACTTAAAAAAATGAAGGCTACACAGTTAATTACATTCTTCTTATCACTTCCATTCCCATGACCTATAGCTATAATTGCTCGACTCGATTACCTCATAATCTAATTACTACCATCAACTGTCATTATCACTCCTTGCGCTTCGCGTTAGGATAGGACGCCATTAAGTACTAGTAGTCAAATAAGTCTGGGTCACTTTCTTTTCCCAATAATCATAACATCTCCATCTTTAGCTCTCAAGCTAATCGATCCATAACTTCATTTAAAGTCATGATACTAGTGAGTTGGCATAGCATATCCTACTCTTCCAATAATATTATCAAGAGTTAGCAAATATACAGAGGTGAACTAAATGGGTTCAATCATTATTATTTTTATCTCACTTTCTAGTATTATCTTCAAGTACATCAAGATACTCGTTATTGAAAGCTGGAAAATAGATACAGTATTCACAATCGAATATAGGATCAGTTTAAAAAAGGGAAAAAGGGCATACAGGACTTGATGCATCCTTGCTACAATCCCCAGAAGCTATCAATATTATTATTATCTTTGTCTCTTGCTGCAATGCTTGTTTTTGGTTTAGCTTTGCCATACGGAAGCTTTCTTGCATACGCTGCCTACATGAGAGCTACACCAGCAGTAGGAGGGCCCACGGTTAACGACCCTAATTTGATGGTAGAAAAAGTTTTCCAAGGTCTTCAGAATCCTAGCAGTATGGCATTTCTAGGTCCTAATGATATTCTTGTCTTAGAGAAAAACCAAGGAACGGTAAGTAGAATTGTAGATGGGAAGATGTTATCAGCACCATTGCTAGAAGTTGATAATATCGGTAAACAAGTTGAATGGGGTATGTTAGGAATTGCTATTAATAACAACGAGAGTAGCAGTAATAGCTCTCCTTCTCCTCCTGTATTTCTATATTATACTGAGAATCAAACAATTACTGGTAATGATGGCGGAGTAATAACAAGAAACCATCTCTATAGATATGAGTTATCTTCGGATAAAACCAAACTTGAAAACCCTCAGCTTCTTCTGGACTTGCCTGCCACATCTCTTGATCCACAGCAAGAAAATAATCATGATGGAGGTAAAGTAGTGATTGGTCCGGATCATAATCTATATGCTGTTATTGGTGATGTTGGAGGTCATGATGACGGTCAGGCTCAAAATGTTGAGGGTGGTGTTGAACTTGATGGGACCAGTGGTATACTAAGAGTCACACAAGATGGTCAGCTAGTATTACCAAATCCACTAGGAGAGAAAGATCCAACTAAGGCGTATTATGCTTACGGTATACGTAATAGTTTCGGTATAGACTTTGATCCTGTGACAGGGAATTTATGGGACACAGAGAATGGAGCTAACAGTGATGATGAGATAAATCTCGTTCAACCTGGATTCAACAGTGGATGGATTAAAGTGATGGCATTTGCACCAGCAGCTTTTGAGCCAACACATGATCTAGTGACATTTAATGGTATGGGCACGTATCATGACCCACAATTCGTATGGAAGCAAACAATTGGTCCTACTGCATTAAAATTCTTGAATTCAGACAAAATAGGAAAACAATATGAAAATACTGTCTTCATAGGAGATGTTAACACTGGGAATCTATACAACTTTAAATTAGATGCAGACAGAACAGGATTATTGTTGAATGACGCACTTGAAGATAAAATTGCAGACACTCATGATGAGCTTCAATCAGTAATATTTGGACAGGGTTTTGGTGTAATTACAGATATACAAGTTGGTGCTGGGGACGGATATCTGTATGTTCTTACTTATGACGGTAGCATCTATAGAATAGTACCTGCTACCGGTGGTGCTACTTCTAGCTCTTGAGGCTGATAATCAAGCAATAAATTATGAAATTTGTAGCTAATGGCGATGTTATTACACAATTTTTTCTATGGATACTTTGTTACGGGTATAGGACAGCAAAAGGTTCAAAATCTTATGTGGTTATAGATAGAGTACATGAATCACAATAAACTTAACCCAGAAGAAGAGAGAGTCATCATAGATAAAGCAACAGAAGCTCCTTTTACAGGCCAGTATGACAATTTTTATGAAGATGGTACGTATATCTGTCGAAGGTGTAATGCTCCTCTCTTTTCATCGAAAAGCAAGTTTGATGCTGGATGTGGATGGCCAAGCTTTGATGATAGCTTCCCAAATGCAATAAGGCGTGTACCTGATCCCGATAGCATAAGAACAGAAATAGAATGTGCAACTTGTAACGCACATTTAGGACATGAATTTGCAGGAGAGGGTCTGACGGATAAAAATACTAGGGAATGTGTCAATTCACTATCTCTACATTTTATACCAAACGGAAAGGAGCTGCCAAAATAATGTATGAATGATAACAACAGCGACAACACAGAAATCGCAACGCTTGCCAATGGATGTTTTTGGTGTAGCGAAGCAATCTTCAAGAGACTCAAAGGTGTCAAATCTGTTCTACCCGGCTATTCAGGAGGAATAGTGAAAAATCCTTCATATAACCAAGTTTGCACAGGAAAAACAGGACATGCAGAATCAATTCAGATAGAATTTGATCCGAAAGTTATACCTTTTGAAAAAATACTTGATGTTTTTTGGCATACACACGATCCAACCACTCTTAATAGACAGGGCAATGATGTGGGCACACAATATCGATCCGCAATCTTTTATCATAATCAAAAGCAAGAAGAGATCGCCGAAAACTCAAAAAAAAGGCTTGAAAAGGACGGGGTTTACAGAGACTCTATTGTGACAGAAATCAGCCCTTTTAGAGATTTTTATGTTGCAGAGGATTACCACAAGAATTACTATGAAAACCACAAAGATGCGCCCTATTGTAGTTTTATCATTGATCCAAAAGTGCACAAGCTGCTTATGAAATATGGAAATGAAGTAAAAGAAGAGTATGTAAATAGTAAACACTAACAAGTGCGTACTACATTATTTATTTTTCAGCAATTCTTTTATTCATACTTAGAAGCAATATACATCTATCACCGAAATGAAGATTCGATAAAAATAATACGCCACTCTTATTTCACAGCTTCCTCAAGGAGGCCTTATAATAAGTAACCCTTTAAGAAGAACAGATTAGGTCTATTTATGGTTCTGATAAAATTGATATGAATTTATTTGTGATTCCAACTGATCTGGATGATAGGAAAAATGAACTGTATATCTAATATAACTAAGTCGTGGAGTGGTTTCTCTATTCAATGCTATACAATCTGATGTTGTCAGAGCATTTTTTTGACAATCTGCTCCTGTCTTTTTGAGTAATTGGGGCAATATCGCAGTAAAGCCTTCTTTTACTAAACTTATCTCCCTTTCTGACAAATCTCCATTATTAACCGACGCTGTTACTTCAGGTGTTACATTCCAGAATCACTCGATAGTTATTGAGATTTAATGAAAATTGTTAACTAGGATCTACGGTATTTGATGATAGCAGATCCTGAATCATATGATTCAAATAATAGCAAATTATTTTGTATTATTTCAACTTAAATTTGATCTTAAGATCCTTAGCTCTGTTTCTGATAGTAACTTCTGTTACACCTGCTGCTTTTGCGATATCTGCCTGAGTTATCTTTTCATCACTCGAAAGACTTGATAAGTAAAGGACTGATGCTGCAATGCCCATAGGATCTTTACCGGCTGATATTTCTCTTTTGGTAACGTTGCTCATAATCTCTGCTGCTTTTCGCTTTGTCTTCTCACTTAGTTTAGCTATGTTGGCAACTTTTGCTATACATTTCATAGGATCAAGTTGTGGAATTTTAAGGTCAAGTCTAGTGTAAATTAGCCTGTAATTTTTTGCAAGTTCTTTACGCTTTACATTGCATGCTGTAGCTATGTCTTTTAGTGTTCTGGGTGCTCCCATTTCTCTACATGCTATGTATATTGCAGCAGCCACAACCCCTGAAATCGTCCTTCCTCGTATTAGCATTTTTGACTGGGCTTTTCTATAAATATATGCTGTTTTCTCTATAATCACGTCTGACAGTCCAAGTTTATCTTTTAGCATATCAAGCTGAGAGAAGGCTTGTCGAAGACTTCTATCAGTGGAAGTATGAAACTGCAATCTGTAATCCCAAGTCTTCAGTCTACGCATTCTAGTACTCATTGCCACATCAAGTCTATTGCCGCTAGCATCCCTGTCTGTGTTTCCGATGACTGTTGCTAATCCCCTATCGTGTCGTGCCAAAGACGACGACATTCCTGTTCTGATTCTGCTGTTGCTATTAGAAGACTGATCTGATCCAAACACACGCCACTCAGGTCCAGTTTCGAGAATTTTGTCAGAAATAACCTGACCACATCTACTACATACGATCTCCCCAGATTCAGGATCTGTGATTATATTATCATCATCTTTACAACTAGGACACACAAATCCGGCAGTGGTAATAGTAGTAACATTGCCTCGCCTGTTTGATTTGTTAGTATTATTATGACTATTGGGTTCAGAAATTGTTAGTATTACCATAATACTATATCAACGTAATTACATATAAACAGTATAGTCAGTTTGTAGCAATACACGAACATGAGCTGAGACTGCAGGAATGGATACGATGCGATAGTCGCTAGTGATATTAGAGTATTCTCTATCCAATAAGGCTCATATACTACTACATAACTAGCAGTCTGTCTGATGACCCATTTGACGACATATTTGACGGTTTATTTGACGTATTTGACGAAGCATCTATAGGACGATTATTTTGGGATTATATTACTTACCTAATGCTATGTACTCTGCCTAATGCCATGGAATCTCTAGCGATAGGGCAATGACGGCTGAGAACGGCTTGAGTGGCGCAGAAACAAGAGTTAGGTGTTTATAACCAAAGAATGCGCCCTTATTATATTCAAGGCATGTAGTTGACCTTTTACAGGTACCGGCTTATTCATTCAGAAATGAAATTATAGTCTCTTGACCTTTGTTACATTATTAATATAGTTAGGACAGATCATTGGCTAGAAGATGATGTATCAGAATCTTGTTAAAACCTACGTTATTGTCTTGCATGTTATTATCGTCTAGACTCTTCGTAATCATATTCATATTCATATTCATATTCATATTCATAGGCATCGCACCATCGCTGCTTTCCATACGAACACCTCTTTTATTATGCATATCCATATCATTTGGAACAACTGTTGTCAAACCAAGAATTGCCATAATTCCTACTATTGTAAGTCCTGCTCCAGTGCTTCTAGCAATCCATATTCCACCACGCCTCCAAATTTTCTCTGCAAATATTATTCCCGCAAAGAGGCCCATCCAAAGTAAATTCATCCATCCTAAAGCTACCATAATAAGGAAATAAGGCCAACAGCAACCAAGACAGTATAAACCATGATATATTCCCATCTTTACTGCACCAAGCGTTCCATTCTTCCATCTTCTCATAAAGAAACTGAGTGGAGATTCACAATATCCAAGGCATTTTGTTTTTAATGAACTAAACTGATATACTCCAGAGATTATTAGTAGACTACCATATACAATATGGATTTGCTTGGTACTAAAATCCAGAAGAATAGTGTTGGTCGGTATTGACCATGCTAACAGAAGCACAATTCCTGTGGCTGCCCAAACTAAAAGATAGCAACTCACAAAAAGACTGATCTTTAATGATGGCAATGAAGACGATAATAATAGTAATTTCTTTTTCTTGTGTTTATTCTTTCTTCCAGTGTTAACATCAGAGCTGTTAAGATCACTGTCTCTTTCAATAACCAACGAAGTTGATGACGCCGAAGTTCTTTTAGCGTTATTATTATTTTTTCCTCCAATCATTCTATTATAAAGTAAAACCATAGGGATAATGGCTGGAAACATCATTGCAGCCATTCCAATAGTCCAGCTAGCAGCAAACAGTGAAATTAAAGCTGGATTATAAGTCATCATTGCCTTCATCATGTCAGGCTGTTCTCTTGAAAAGAACCATGATAATGCCGCGGCAACGATTAATGCGATAAGGATTATTGTTTCAATTGTGTTCATTAATATGCCTCCTTTATTGATATCTATAGATGTCTAACCATGGCCTGTATAAATATCCATAAAACGGTTACAAATCTGTACATGATTTGCTTTGAAATTCTCGTTCAGAATTTGTTTTGGTGCTGATGTTGATTTTTTTTCAGAACTAATTGTCAATTGTCAGAATCATATCTGAACCAACCTTATAAGATTTCGTGAAGAACAGACTAGATTTCACTTGTCACGTCTTACCACTCGTTTCAAGAGCATTTCAACTTTCGAGCTCAAGAAATCGATCTAGCCATCAGAATACTTAGAATATAATATTCTACTCAGGTCATTTGAGCTGTTATAGTTATTCTTATTCTAACTCCGCTATTAGCTGCCTGATCAAATGATCTATTTCAACTGGCTTTTTAATAAAACATCCTCCTATAGTTCTTAAAGGATATAATTCTCTGATTGCTTCCTGATTTATTTCACCTGCAGACATAAAACAGAATTTAACGTTGATATCCAATGGTAATAGCTTTTCGCATAATTCAAAACCATTCATAATAGGCATAGTGATATCTACTAATAATAGATCATAAAAGTTTGGTTTGAAGTTTGATAGTGCTTCTACAGGATCGGTATATGAATATACTTCGAATTTAATTTTCTTTTTGTCGCTGTAGTCACTACGGTCATTGTTGCTCTCTAAACCTATTTTCAGAGTCATAGCAATATCAGGTTCATCATCCACAATAAGGATTCTTTTGTAGGTAGATGATGAGGATATGCTTAATTCAAATTCTCCTTCTTTGTGTGCCTGTTCGTGGCCTAGTCCTACTCCTACTCCATTGCTATCGTTACTGTGGTTCTTATCTAGTTGAACCATTAACAAAGCCTCTGCTACTTATCATATCTCTATTAACCACCAAGTTTGCTTCCATATCCTCAAGAATACTCATGTGTTTTTTGAGATTCAATTCACAGAAGCTTAGAAGTGATGTCTGATTAAGATCTCCTTGCTTTATTAGTTTCAGAATAATGTCCTTGACTATGTAAATCCTGTCTGGGTATAGATATGGGACGTCGGACATCATTATTTTATTCATATAGATTAAAGGCATTAATGTTAATTTTTTTTTTGATTCTGTCTATGGTAAAAAATGTGGTTGAAACGTAGTGCTAACCATTGCTATACATAGGATTGATGACACTCAACTGCTAAATATGTCATAATAATGAACCATTATTTTCATTCATATACTGTAAGGTGGATAACAACTACCTTTTATCCCTTAAGGTACACTCTTCTAATTGTCCTACTTTGTTACTTAAATTGATTTCATTGCGAGTTGTTTTTTTTTTCGTGCCCGTCTATCGACTGACTATCAAAAGTGTTTACTTGTTAGCATAAACGTATATCATTTATTTAACATTCATGAGCTCGGTTTTGATACTAACAGATTTGTGAATGGTAAACTAAATGAAAATGTAGCTCCTTTGCCATTAGGATTATTTTCTGCCCATATTTTTCCCCCATGAGCTTCGATTATACTCCTAGATATATACAATCCTAATCCCATTCCTTGTTCTGATTTTATTGCAAATTTCTTGAAAAGTTTGTTTTTAACATTAGGATCTATCCCTATACCTGTATCTTGTATACTAACAATAACTTCTTCTTCTTCTTCTTGACTACTGTTTTCTCTCTTGTTCTTTTTTTTCTCTATTTTTACTGTAATAGATCCCTTATCAGTAAACTTGATAGCATTGCTTAATAGATTGGAAATAACCTGGGTGATTCTTCCTGCATCTCCATACACAAAGACATGATTTGTATTATTTTCAACGGATTTAAACTCCAATTTTACTTCACCTTGAGCAACGGCGCCACTGTCATCATCATGATTTTTGATTTGACTTTTATGGTCAGAGATAGTGTTTAGGATTGCTTGCTCTAGATCAAACCGGCTCTTATTTAGGTTTAGGCTTTGACCTTCAATTTTAGCAACGTCTAAAATGTCTTCTGCAAGCCTCTTGAGTCTCTTTGCATTTCTGTTCATCGCCTCTATCTCTTCTTGGTATTCTGTAATAGATCCATCTCTCTTTCCCATCAGAGTAGCTGATAAACCTATTATTGGTTGAATGGGATTACGAAGCTCATGGGCTGCAATGTTGATGAACTCTTTTTGCATCGTGTCTGTTTTCTTTAATTCTTCATTTAGCAACCGTTCATTCCATAGCAATTCAAATATTGATCTAAACGATTCTACGCTTCGTTTACTGTTTGAATAGATAGTAAAACCAGCTGATTGTATAAGCTCTTCAGCTGTGGGATCTTTAAGCTCAATTCTAACGAACTTTGCATTGTCAACTATGAGCATACCAGCTGAAGTTGTGTTGCCATTTAAAATTTTGGTAGACGGAGATTTTTCCAATATTCTACTTACAATAAAAGAATTCTGTTCAGATAAAGGACAGATAATCCTTATTGTTGCTCCATGTTCTTGTGATGCTTTTATAAGATAATCAATAAGACCTAATCTATCTGCTCTTAGCATTGCTTTATCATTAGGAAGAATCATTAATGCTTCATTTTTTACAGATTTTGCCAAGTCGATTAGAATTTTACTTACTTTCTGAGGATCATTGATCACATCAAGAAATTCTGGCTCTATTCCTTGCTCTATTGCTGTTATTCTTTCTTTAGCATCAATCCCGTTTATCCACAGTCCGTCAAAAATAGAAAGAAAATGACTTATGTATGCCTGCTCATTAGTAACCAGAAGACTTTTTATCGTTTCACCTGATTGTTCTTCTACCTTCTCAATTGTAGCTATCATTTCTTTATCGGAAAGAGCAAAATCAATAGGGGGCATATTATTAACATGTCTTATCTGGACGCCTATGTCCAAAAATTTTTTAACTAGAACTGCACTTTCTTTATCTGTAACAGAAGTAACTAATCTAATTCCTGCGTGTTCTCCTTTCCTGTAATTCTCAGTTATTTTTTCGTATACTTTAAAGTAATTGTTATATACTAATCGTAAACCACCAAATCCTGAACAAACGAGAAATTCATATGAAGACTCTAAAATGTCTTTTCCTTTATTTAGTATTTCTTCAACATTTTTTAGTATCTTAATTTCTTTTAATACTGCTCCAAGATACTGCTTCATATCAGATTCTGTAAGGGACGGTACAACCCCTGTCTTCTTTACAAGAACGGACTGTTGTTCTTTTGCAGTAGTCATCACCCTTCTTTCTATCTCTTGCTCCATTTGCGGCGTACCAAGAATATCCAAGAGATTTGCTACCTTCGTAGCCGAGCTTCTGATAGATTTTCTTAACGAATTATCTTGGGATATAGATATTGCCAAGGAATATAATCCTATACTAAACAAATATGAAGACAATAATACAAGCGAATGAGCTGCCACCCCATAGGTTTGTTGTAGTGCAGAAATTTCATTAGCAATTCCGATAGGTATGATACCAATTACACAAATAAGAAGATAATCCCTTACTTTAACAGTAGCTAATTTTCTTGTTGCAAAATAAAATGCAAGACCAAATAAGACACTGCTCCCTATTGTACCTGCTCTAAAGATAAGTCGAAAGTAAAATCGATATGGTATGTCTGCAGGTAATGAGATTATTAATCCACTTCCAATTAGATAGAGTACCAAAGGAACAGAAAGAAATATCCAAAATGTGACGGGGAATTTTGCTCCTGGTCGAATTGATTTATAGTATTGACGCAACAATGTGGCCACTGCTAGCCACGTAAATATGTAAGGAAGTACTGCTAGATAATCCAAGCTATTTTTAAGGTCTATAAGTGAGGACGGTAAAACCCAGAGCGTGGTTGTGATTGGATTTACTACCTTGTATTGTATTTCTCCATGATATTTCTCAATGGTCTTGTAGATGAAAGATGCTTGAGGAACAGCTCCTGGTGGTGATTTTTCTTCTACTACATGAACAAATACTAGTTTGGTATAAGCATCTTCTGTTATTGCTATAGCAAATGTGGCTGCAGATAAGGCAAAAAATAATACCATAAAATTTCTTTTGTTTAATTTGTACCATGAAAAAAATTTAAAGCTCATAATTCCCATAACAACACTTGCTACTATGGAGCTAATTAGATATACTAGCGTGGTCTGAGGTCTGACATTAGTGCATTTACTTATGTAATCAAAGCAACTTACGCTATTATTGTAAAGTATAAACAATAAAACTCCAAACAGAAAAAACTGGCTTATGGTTACAGTCCAATGTAGTGTATTTACTAAATGAGATTTGGCTCTTATATTGGCAGTTATTCTCCTAGTATATTCTAAAAGAATCCAAGATCCTACACCATAGCCTACTACTACACTTACTGTAAAGAGAATGAGCTCTGAAGTATTGTCGAGATATAATATCTGACGGGTAGCTAACAAATCAAGAATTACTAGTGCAATGATAATTGCAGCTGTAATAATTGAAACTTTTTGCAGCCTGTTACCTACAAAAAGTGAATGAACATTACTAATCTTTGTTCACACTCAATAAAGTTATGTAATATTACAGTAAGTAATATACTTTAACTGCGATAAATCTTCAGGGCGCTGGCAACAACGCTTCAATATTCTTGACTATATGATCCCCTTCTGCATTAACTGAATGATAAACTACAAGTCCAACCATTATTCCGTAGGATAGCATAGGCAGTAACATTAATTTGCTGTTCTTATGGACGGTGATTATTGCTTGAGCATCACCAACATTATCTCTGGTTGTAATCTCATGTTAATGTCGGAAAGTAAGAAGAATTTTAGCAGTGTTATTTTTCTAAATATTCATATACATGATACATACCCCCAGCATTAAAATGGGAAGGATAATTCCATTTTATTGGATCAAGATTTATCTCTATAAACGTATCATTGTTTAGAAAACTGCTATGGCCCGCTGATGACTGCAGAATATTGTAAATAAATTCCCCCACCAATACCTGATTAGGCTTTGCAATAGATGCAACCTTTGCGGCCATGCTTATGCTAGAGCCAATTATGTCTATGTGTGCCTTTTCTAAATTCTTTCCATAAAGCATTACCAAGGCATCACCATAAGCTAGTCCTACTTTCACCGTGATTTCAGGTAATTCATTTGTCTTAAATAAAGGATTGATAACTTCCTTTATGATTTCTAATATTGCCCTTGAACAGTTCAATGCACTTTTACATGCCTTTGCCTTATCGTATCCTGCAGGAAATAATACAATGACAGCATCACCTTCATACTTGAAGACATATCCACCATAACCTAATACGGCAATAGTTATTTCTTGAGCAAAAGTTTGTATTATTAAGGCAAATTTATCATCTGGTAAAGAGAGGCTCATTTGTGTTGATTTATTAATGTCTATAAACATAATTACCAGATTTGTTTTGCTGTTTACATGTCTTCTCAATAATTTCATAGATTCGTCAGTCGACATATCGAGTTGTATGCCATTGACCAAGGTTTTGCTCACCCTAGCACGAATCTGTTTTAGAGCAGTAGGGTTGGTAAAGCTCATAGGTATTCTTCTCAACCACTATCAGTTAAGCGGCCCCTAACTTCGAAATTATTAGGTTCGACTTGTTATAGAGTCTTATTTTTGCCTCTTCCACAAATAAGTATACCTTACTTTCCTATTTAATACCTGTTCCTCTGTTAACTTATCATTATCAGAATGTCAGATGCTGTAATATTCAATTGACATAACAGATACACACCTGTATTATCTGTATAGACAGATTATTATTGCTAACACATTAATGTTATGAAAAAGTGTTAACTGGAGAGGGAGTTAAACAGATCCTATATTCTGAAATAGAAGATATAGGTAAGGAAAAAATTCAAGCAGGCATTGCTTCAAGCATTGAATTATCACAACAATATACTGATAAGATAATGAGGAAATGTATCGCAAGGCTTGCTTATGAATCAAATGATAATCATAATGATGATATTGATCTAGCCATTGGAACACTATGCGAGACACTTCTTCATTTTATGCTTACAATTTGTACATTACCCTCAGAACGGAAAGTCAAAACTAAAAATGATCTGGTTCTTGATGTGGTTGTACCAAATTTGCAAAGCTTAATAAAAAATCCCGTGAAAGCAATTATTATTCAAATTATAAAGGATAAAGTTGTGATGGATTCAAAGGAAATATCAGTACTGGAATTCTTGCAGCCAAATTATATGAATATTTGGTTGATCTCTGTTAGACCACTTTTAACAAAGAAATATACAACATATAGTGTGTTCCCCAATAATGCTGTATCGCATAAAAATTATTCAAATATCATAATAGATATCAATGATTTTTTAAAAGAAAAAAGAGATAAAAGCTTTAGGTTTATTCATTGATCATTTGGAAAAATCTCTTTAGGACCGCTGTTCAATATGAGACAGAGACTACTCTATATTCATTGAAATCAGGAAGATGTAAAGTTTACTAACTACGTTTAATAGCTCTTTACAGCAGGAAACATTATAATCAGTGAGTGGGATCAGCCGGGGCATTTGTGAACTATGAAATAAATTTAATTTAGAAATCTTGTAGTTTAGAACAGATCCTGCTACTACTTG
>Ga0193700_1000038_pt1 | contig 26264 bp, 31 predicted proteins | sample U3s1metaG_FD_143057 | JGI IMG/M metagenome (GOLD analysis project Ga0193700, IMG submission 143057) | Soil microbial communities from a riparian zone of the East river system, Colorado, United States - U3s1 | ecosystem: Environmental > Terrestrial > Soil > Riparian zone | place: USA: East River... | reverse complement strand
GATTGCCATAGCTATTAATCGTGTCTGCTTTTTTGACGTTATTTTTTTCTGATTCATATTCGTTACTTTGATATCTATTTTGTTTTTCATATAAACAGGAAGACAAATTTCATCGGTGAATTTCAAATCAGAATTTCAGAAATGAAATTCGTCGATCTATTTTTATATACAGTGTATACCATCGTTATCAATAATCTTTCAGTTAGAAGGAGCAGCAGTGAATAATTGATACTAACTCAATATTATCATTTGACTGATGCTCTGCTTTATTTCATAGCTGCAATAATTCCAATTTATTTTGTGTTTAAATCAACAAGCAGCAGCACTAATAACAATAATAATTATCATCGTTGTCTAAGGATTTTATCAATAATTATTGCCAGCTTTGTTCTGATGCAAGGTTTTTATCATGTTGCTGGCAGTCTTGGACTTAAACTATTATCGAAAGGCATACTAGAACCATTCTCAATTTCGTTGTTAGCTGTGTTTGCAATAACCTATTTCATCGTTAATACTTCAAAGACCAGAAAAAAAGAGGCTACACCATGATTATGATCGAAAGCAGTGTTGGTAATTATAATATCTTTCTCCTGCTTGTGGGTGAATTGACATTAATCACTCTTATAATTTCATTATCCGTATTTTCTTTTCTTGTATTCAGATCTAGGAGTAATATCAAAACATTCCAATCACAAATGATGTTGTTTATAGTACTCTATCTTGTAGGCGGAATAATAGAAAATATTAATATATTTCCATCTTTTCCTGAACTAGGATCGCAAATTCATGTGGTAGCAACTATGTTTTTAACCGTTCTATTTTGGACTAGATTTCGTAATTCAAAAAAATATGAGATGCAAATGATTGACGATGACATAGATGGAGATGAAGGAGCCAAACAATAGAGCAATAAATTTCATATTCATTTCTTGATAATATATTTTATTCTAACGAGAAAAATCTTTCCATCAACTTTATTTTGGGGTTGAAATTCTGTTCAGCTTCCACAAGTATTTCATTACTTTCATATTTTACGCTGATTGAAGATAATACGCTTCGAAATAAGCTAAATTTCTTTCCTTCCTGTGTAATTATGATTTTATCGATTACAAGTAGTTTTTCAGCAACTAACCATTTGGTTTTTCTATATGCATTTGTATAGGGGATATTCTTTTCAGTTATAATATCTCTAACAGATTTTGCTTGATCTCTTGCAGAATCTAAAATTTTAACCATTTCTTCATCAGCCAAAGCGGTTAAAACTGCCTTCTTAACTCTTTGGCTTTTGATTATCATTTTGCTTGTTTGTTTCCTTAATACTTACACGTCTTTATCAGGTTCAGGATATTAATAAATTACGTATGGCAATACCGTATTTTTTTTCCTGTTTTATTATACAGTAAGCTGTCTTATGCTTTATTAATACGTGATAAAAAATACTATTAATAGTTGTAAGCTAACCTATCTCTACCGGTGATAGAATGGGTATGCATTTAGAAACGTGTAATCAATCCCTGTATCTATGATCCAGAAGATTCTCTTACAGAGTTATATTGTATGTAATATACAGGCGGCTACCTGAATGGCTATCAAAAATGAACATCCAGAAAAACATGGGTGGTGGCTAACTGAGCTGCAATCGTTAGGTGTCAGCCCAAAGGTGTATAATGAACTTAATGATATACAAGAAGTTAGTAATTTAACTGAGATTCTAAAGCAGACATTTTATCAGCAGTACAAAACCAACTATAACGACTAATAATCTACTGGTTGTTGATTTCATAGTTGCTGATTAGGCATTCGTCTTCTCCAATTCCAAGTTGCAGCATAAATCTAAGATCATTACGAACTGCTCTAAGTTCCACTATCTTTCTGTTCACAATTCAATTTAAAATAATACTATCCGATCTAAGGCTGAAAACTTCTCCTGGTACTTCTGCTGATTTTTTCCTTTTTTGGTATTAAAGTCGTTATTTTTTCCTGTAATGCTTATCTAGATTGCAATTATTCTTAGTGCATAGTCGAGAATATCTAAAAAATGAAGTGCACTTGCTGCAATAACTATGTAGAACACGAAGATATGGTCTGGCTAGAGCATGAGAAGACACACATATGTCTCAAATGCCATAATGCATTTTTGGTTTTCATAGAATCGTTTAAAACAACAGACCAACATATGACGAGTGTGCCACAACAGGATGGCTAACTATTATGCGAATATTGGCGTGCTCGCCTAAAACGTGAGAATGCTTCTATTCTCAAACGTATAGGATCTTTATTCTATATGACCCATAAAAGTTGCTTAGAGCTTGGATTTGACCAGGATGAACATGTGTCAGAATTATGCATCTTATTTCCTTCATGTTATATTCTTCATTTCATAGCCAGCGTTCATCAGATAGGTCTAGTGCTTTGGTAGTTCTGAAATAAAGCAAATATCTATTAGTCAAATAATTGTCCTCATCCTCTTCTATCAATAGATAAGGGGAACAATTCCCAAACCATCTATAGACGGTCATTATAAGAACACTAACAACACCTTCTACTTCGTCATTAATTCATGCAATCCAATACATCTTGACTATTTCAGCCATTCATGTAATCCAATACATCTTGACTATTTCAGCCAGCTGTCATCGGTGTACAGTTGCCACATATCTACAATTTTGCCTTTTGAAATACGAAATAGGTCAAAACCAGAGATAGTCATGCGTTTGCCAGTTGATGGACCTCCAAACAGTTCGCCTGTCTGAGTTCCGTACTTAACAATGGGCGTATAGAATGATTTTTGATGTCTGATAATTCACCTTGCTACTTTTCCTATGTTAAGAAACAACTTTTAAAACAACATGTATTGAAACTGAGTTTTAACCGTAGTCTGCCATTAGAGTCAATATTGAGAGTGATACTCTATGGAAAAGCTTGAAAGATTGGTAGACCAGACGAATTGCGATAGCATAATCCTGAAAAGGAAAGTAATGATCCGACTATTGCAAACGGGGAGGCTATTGATGCGTAATCATATTGTTTTGATATATAATCTCTATCCCTGCACGAATGTTTTTGCATATTCATCTGTCCTTTTGTTGTTTGCAGTAGTCACGGTTGTTTATTCTAAATTCTAACTTATTATCTCTATTTTAGAGCTACTGAGGTAAATTTTGTTGAAGTTATCAATTGGAGTTTGAATAGTTATTCTATGTGAAGAAACATTTGTTATAATGCCAAATCCAATAATCTCTTCTCTGTATCCTAATCCTACAAACATGTATAGAAGTTTCCTTGGCCTAACCCTCATTCTCCTTCTGTGACCTAATTTTAAAGATCTGTAATGGTCTTTACATGTTTTAGAATATACTATTCCTTTGTATACAAATTTGGTATTTTTTAACTCTTTCGTAATGATTTTGATTTCATCGTCTTCGCTTATATATCTAAGAAATTGACTTAGCCTTCTCTTTCTACGTTCAATTTTAGATTTTATAGTTTTGCAAGGGGGCTGTCCATGTAAAATAGCAGATGAGGCGAATTTCGTTTTGAAGTTTTCAAATATAGAGGCTTCTCCAAGATGTATCACTACGTCGGCCCGTAATTCATTAGCCAATCTTACCTTGTAGTCAATACCCTTGTTCAGAATGTAGCCATCGGTATTAATTATACAAAGATTGCAGTGAGACGAAATTTCTTTCACAGCGTTTTTGATGGCTTTGATGATAACATCTTCAAATCCTAAAGGATTGATGTTCCCTACAAATTCAAAGAAGTGAGTATTTATCTCGCGTAGGTCTGTAATTTGGTCCCTTACTACAGCCGCTCCTATCGCATTAGGCGGTGCTAGATCTCCTTGACCAACATCACCATCTACTATAGCAGGCGTATAAGCGCTCTTCAGAGCTAAATTTATAATATATGTTGCGAGAGTTGATTTACCTGTGTCACTCTCACCTATAATCAATATTGTTCTTGGCTTTTCAATAAAAATTCTTTGAATTATCTCTTGCCATATCGTTGTACCTGCATTGGAAGGATCTGATAGCCATGCTCTTCCCCCTTTGCTTAGATCGACATGGATTTTACAAGGGGAATTAATATCAAACGGTAGAATCTTGCCTACTTCTACAGAAACTTTATCATTAGTAATATCTTTCCCTAGTACATGACAAGTTCCTAGTAGGCTCACCATAGCAGGTCCTCTGACTAAATAAACACAAGGCAATGAGAAGTTCCTGCGTTGACTAGAAATTGAACCGGGGTAAATACAACTTTTTTTAAACATGATGGTTTAGTATGAGCAAAGATTTCTGGAAATACAGCTTATTACAATAATAGGCTCGCTAGTGATTTTCGTCAAACGTAGCCTTGTATTTTTTATAGAACCTTTGTTTAATAAGCATGACGTTGGTATAAATCACTTATTTGTTGTATATTATCACTTATTTAGGAGTACCATACGCCTCGAGGATTTAAGCTCAGAAACCAATATTGCATCTCTTCAATAGGATAGCAACCTATAATATTGTTACGATCATCAGCAAGACACGGGTTAAGGGGATGTAATGATAACTCCTTGATCTTTTTTATCGGAAACCTGAAATACTAAGTTTTACTGTTTTATTATTTCAAAAAGAGACTTGCACCTATTTTTATTGGTATAATTATTCTAGCTATACTTGTTGGTGTTGGTTGGTGGATATACAGAAAGATCAAGGCTCGTTAGCGTTTATTTGAGCTGTAAATTTATTATCTTAACCGATTCACCTGATGAAATTGGTTTAGGTATAAAATCTTACATTTTAGGAAGTAACCTGAACTCGTCATGAACAATTCTACCTTGCTTTGAATATTGGCACCATATCTGGAATATTCAGAGTAGGGCATTACGGACATGCCATACCCATTTTCTTCGGTCGGGAAAAATTCTTGGCTCGTACGTCCTATCAGAATAACAGTCCCACAATGATGATAGCTGATTGAAACTGTCACTTTTATTCTACTCTACATGAGTCCACGTTACTCTACTAATAAAATAGGCAGGTTGTAGCCCTGCGCTTAAATGAGAACGTGTAAATGCAATTGTATTGAGAACATTCTTAAGTTTGTTTTCTAGGCTTGGTTGATACTTAATCCTCAAATTGTAACGCCATCTCGCCTGAAATCTTGTATCATGTTTTGAACTGACTATACTTTTGATCCCTTGTATACTTATAAGCTATAACTTATCTAGTTATGGCCATGAACAAGTCAGATACTGGGGAAATGCAGAGAGAGACTGGAAGTCTGGTCCAACACGTCGTATATCGAGTACCGAAAAAGAATCATGACGCCATGTTACATCTATGCAAGGAAGCTAATGACATTTTTAGGGAGAACGGTGGTTTACGGCATGACGTTTTCCAGCTTAGCAATACAGACGTGCCAATGGAAGGCTTCACTAATGTAGCCAATATCGTCTCAGCGGATCAGGACTAGGAAGTTTGGATGGAGTTACTGTACTTCAGAGATCGCCAGCACATGAATGAAGTAATGTCAAAGATGCAAAAGGATGAAAGATGTGAACGATCTTACAAACAGTCTGCAGATTTGTTGCCCTCGGGAGCCAGATTCATCATAGGGGAGTTTGACCGCCTCAGCTTCTAGACTTTCCAAGAGAATCTGCAGGCTTGTAGCTTCTCTCCCTTATCCTCAGTCTTTGCTCCTGTTATCCATGCTTCCTTTAAGATTGGAGTAAGACCGACCTAACGTTTTTCATACTCTGCAGGAAGCCACTCGTCAATGTATTTACGAATGTTCGCTTTAGATTTGTTGTGTTAGAAAATAAAGATCTCTGCTGATGGCGGATCTTTAACTTGATTTTGTATATATCCTGAATTTCTCGTTATTAATTGGTGAGTATTATTATTCCCCATAACCAGTTTTTTTATAGAGTATGGTAATTTTCAATATCGTTATGATGATTGTTGAGTAAATATAGTATACTAGTATACAATAGAATTGCGACCTCTACTAGAACGAGAACGAAAGAAGGCGTTGAACAAAGAAGATATCTAATTGGCTAGGGAAATTGTGAGTATGTTGTTTGGGTTGAAAGGCTATATCAATCACAAAATAGACCTTTATGGGAATGTTTCCGTAAGTGAGAGTGAGAGTGTGAGCGTTAGGAAAATTCCAAAAGACAGTCAGATTTTTTGTGAAGGAAAAGAAACCATTTTAACTAGCATATGGTTTTACCAAAGAGCTACAAAGATAAGTGCTATTTGACTGACAAAGAATGAGTTCTTTACAGTTTCAAATCCAAGAACGCGTAATATCCGACACATTAGTTGGCAAGGCGACCATAATAATAACAAAATGAAGAGAATGAATGGCGAAATTAAACTCGAACTATTCTAAGTAGTGTCTAGGAATACACAGACAATTATACTTGTTTCACAACTAAATGATTGGATTATTCTATAGTATCATTATAATAACCATATCGCAACAACTATACTTTTGATCCCTTGCATACTTATTAACTATTTAAGCTATACCTTTGCTCATGAGTAAATCCAACTTGACAGAAATAGAGCAAGGGATTGGAAGTGAAGTAGACCACTTCGTCTACCGAGTACCAAAAAAGAACCACGACGCGATGGTACAGCTCAATAAACAATTCGCTGAAATAATGAGGAAATACGGGGCTCCACATTTAATTTTCCAGCTAAACAATACGGAGGCACCCATGGACGGCATCACCAACATAACCAAAACTGTCTCGGCTAACCAAGACGATGAGGTTTGGATGGAGCTAATATTCTACAGAGATCGTAAGCACCGAGATGAAGTCTCTGCAAATATGCAAAATGATGAAAGTATGGGTAGACTTTTCCAACAGTCATTGGATCTGGTCACTGCGGGAACCGGATTCATCATGGGGGAGTTCAGTCGAATCAGGGTCTAGATAATATGCCAACAATTGTTCATTTTGAAATACCTGCAAATGATATTGGAAGGGCAAAGAAATTTTATAATGATCTCTTTGGATGGAAAATAGAAAAATGGCCTGGTACAGAAGATAATAGTAGTCAGCTTACTTCCCCAGTAACAGGTCAGTCAATTGAATATTGGATGGTGATAACAACAGATGATAAAGGAAACAAAGCATTAGGTGGCGGGATGATGAAAAGACAAATGCCTGAACATCAAGTAACTAATTACATCGGCGTAGAGTCGATAGATGAATACTCATCTAAAGTGAAGGAGCTGGGAGGTAAAGTAGTTGCTCCTAAACATGCAGTACCAGGAATGGGTTATTTTGCACTTTGCATCGATACAGAAAACAATAGTTTCGCAATATGGGAGTCTAATGAGAATGCTAAGTGAGCACAAGCAGAGGGGATAAATCAATATCCAAAACGCAAAAACATTTTGCAGTTTTCCAGATAGTTAAGATGCACAAGTAAGACGGCAGCAGTGACGCAACTATTACATCTAGGGTTTAGACGTGTCGTCTTGACATAACTTTGAAGGATTAGGAAACTCAATAGGAAGGATGACGTATCAAGGGTAAAGAACTTTCTCAGGAATAAGTGGGATAAAGCAAATCCAAATCATCAGAACTATTTACCACATCTCAAAGAATCACTCTCCTGAAATAATCTAAAGACAAGTAATAGCAATACTGAACTGGAGCACTACAGATACGTTTAACACTATTTCAAATATTACTCAACCAGTACCGCAAACCTCTGACTTTGGTTCAGGCCCTTATCATTCTAGGTTTGCGCCTGCCATGATATATGTATTGCGAGGCTGTCCATAATTTTTCGTAACTGCAATATATACATCCTCTACATATATGTAAGTCCCATGTTAGATGATTTAGTTAAAGAAAGAATAGATTCTAAAAAACCACGAAAAGAAGGCCTAACTTATATTATAGATAAGTTGCAAGGGTTAGATAAAGACAACTTTGAGATCATTTCTCCAATGATAGATGTCGTAAAGATTTATGGCGTATTTCCTTTATTGGTACCTGATAGTATACTAGGAAAGAAAATAAAATTCTATCATGATTTAGATATTCTTGTATCCACGGGAAGTACTATTACAGAATATGCTATTATGGAGAACTCTTTTGAGAGATTTGTTGTTGAGGCTGCGAAAGTTGGGTTTGATATCATAGAATTAGGAGAAAATAATATCGATTTAAACTTTGAACAAAAAGAAAAGATCATAGATTTTATTCAATCAAGAAATCTTAAATATCACTGGAAAATTGGCAAAAAGGATCCTAGACATCAGATAGGTATTGATAAAACGTTATCAAAAGTTGAAGAAGCAATGAAAATTGGAGGTGCTGATAAGGTAGTAGTCGAGGCCAATGAAGGAATAGATGTTGGTATTTATGACGAAAGAGGCGCAGTAAAGTGGGGTTTTGTTGGAGCGTTAACTTCAAAATATCCACCCACAAATTTCATCTTTGAAGCACCTCTTGAATCCCAGCAATCTGCTTTAATCGCAGAATTTGGTCAACGAGTAAATTTAGCTGAAATTCATTCAGACGATCTGGTATCAGTTGAGTTACAGAGGAGAGGATTTTTATCAAAAGCAACCTATGGTGTCTCCTATCTTAGGAAAGCACCTGAGGGAGGACCCGCTTCCAAATTCATCTACTACATAATAAAAACAAAACATCCTATAGAACAAAGTGAGCTGATGAGTCTTACTCATTTGCCTAGAAGAACCATTCAGAATGCAGTTGAAGAATTAAAACAACAAGGATTAGTAATGGAAAAAAATAGCCTAGAGGATACAAGAAGGAAGACGTATTATCCAGTTCAGTCTGAATGGCTTTGATCAATCTAGTATCGACTGGTGATAGCGTCTATAATAATACACATTTTATTTAACTGATTTAATGTATAATGTGCGTTTACCAGCTAAAAAACAAAAATAATTTCTATCAAATCATGAATATTGAAAGATTTTTTATACAAATGGTGTTGGTAGGTAGTTAACCTAAATGAAGGGTAGTAATAATAATAATAAGCAAGTAAAATTCACAGAAAAGGAAGTGTCATTTCTTTTAGAAAATGAAGTGTGTAGAGTAGCTACTTCACATAATGATATTCCACACATTGTACCCGTTAATTATATACATGAAAATAATTTCCTTTACTTTGCTACTGACTATAATACAAAAAAATATCAGAATCTTGAAAAGAATAAAAGGATCGCCGTTGTAGTTGATATTTATAATTCATCAGTTGAGAATAAAGCCGTGATAATCCAAGGCACAGCAGAGCTAATTGAAAGAGGTGAAGAATTCAAAAAGCTTTATAAAATATTTGAAAAGAGATTTGAATGGGTAAGAAATGATCCATGGAAAGAAGGTGAAGCCCCATTTGTAAAAGTAAAACCGGGAATCAAGGTTAGCTGGGGTTTAGAATAGAGTAGAAAAGCAAACAAAATGGAATGATAACAATGCGGTAGAGAAGCTACAATTATGACCAGTAATAATTTGATAATTCACCGCGAGAGAAAGTAGTCGTTCCGGATGGGCCAAAGCCAGCGCCTAGGCGACCACGCTGCCCAACAAAGCAATTAGATTATGTACACAAATCCTCTCTATCGGTTTTCAAAAAGTCTTCTGGGAAGATTTCTGACGTCGAAGAAATCTCCGACGGATCGGCCTTATTATACTGTTGTAGCTAGAATTCTAGGGGATTTCCAACGCTGAGCCCATCCCCCTAACTCTTTGAGTATCACCCCTAGTTCCCTTGCCCTAGTAGTCAACCGGTATTCTACTTTGGGTGGTATTTCTGGAAAGATCTTCTTAGAAATAAGGCCTTCACGTTCCATCTCCAATAATCTAGTTGATAATACTGTACTACTGATACCAGGCATTAACCTTTTTAGCTCAGTAAAGCGCACTGCTTCCTTTGTGTGAAGGTTCTTTAATATTAACAATGCCCATTTTTTTCCTAATATTTCCCACACGTTATTGATTATTTTGCACTTTTGCTCTTCGTCTTCTCCCACTTCTTTTTGTTCCACGTTGGTTTCATTTTATGACTAAGTACTATTTAAGTACTATTAACCCTGACAGGATTTATTAGATCAGTACTTACGACAGGAAAATAATTACGTTATTCTTATTCTATTAAGAAATATGTATTCTTGACTTGTTGTAGTATAGCTACACTGAGTGGAGAGGGGCCCTCTTCTGCATAAACAATTACAGTGGCTGATATCCTAATTTTACTAGAATGAACATATAGGAAGTTGGTTGATTCAATGTTTCACTTAAGACCCTAAAGACTTGTTCAAAAGATGAGACAATTGAAAACTCCCTGTAGTACTCCAGGTCTTCTCAATTTCTATTCCACGTTGCATTGTAGCGCTTGCAGGTTCAATACTAGAGTGTTACCAACAAGCACTAGTAAGTCATAACTTACCTACCTACTTAGGTTTCAAATACCAACTCAGTTAGTTAATACTACCATTATTAAATAGTGTCATTGCGTAAATACTCCATGTGTTTTTATTTTTTACTGGATCATGATACATACGCAAAACCAATTCATGCGCAAGATATGGATCTACGTTAGGAAATATCCCGCGATAAGAGGCCTCCATTTTTTCCTTATGATTTATTAGCCCTTGGAGTTCATAAAATGTTTTCGAGTTACTATCTTCCCTCCATTCTTGTTCACTTATTTCGATCAAGGGGATTGTCATCCTCTAGTCTCTTACCCACATGAGGAATGATCTAGCCCCTTTTGATACCAGACATTAGTTACCACTTTCTAACCGCTACCTGTACACCATCTGCATGTTAGACCCATAAAGGGAAGTAAGCTGATAAGTCCTATTCCTAGTAGCATTCCAGCAACACAGATTTTGTATTTTGTTATCTTGAACATATCTATCTATTGTTTCGGCTGGCAGGTATTACTATTATTCTCAGCATTCTTTTTTAGAAATTAATAAACAGTTTAATCTATCAGCAGTGATAGTGAGTGACTGACTGAACAGTCTTTATCTAATGCTACATTAGCATCTAAATATGGCGTGGAAATAAAACCACCCTCTTGAATTTCACCCTTCGCAAGTGCCTTAAAAACATCGTATCTATTAAAACACCTATCTACAATACCTTCTGCCATGTGCAACTACTTTCAGATAGAGCAATAAGTCCAACCAACCCGTTACAGCTGGAAGAGCTGCCGCCAGTATAGCCGTTCTCAAACATTATCCTTTAGGCATAGACATTCTGATCAATAACATCAAGGCTTGTACATGACTGGTTGGATGTGGTGGCTCGTCGAAAAATACTCACAGAACATTTCAAAGCAACCAGACATACAATTAAAAGATCTTTCAAACAAGTGAAACATGGAAATCTATTATTGACAAATTATTTATGAAATATCAGTTGATGATAGGATATGGTTAAATGCGATTATTGATTAAGAAGTGGAGAGATAATCATAAGTGGAGACAAACAAGGTAGAACAACAACAAGACAAACTAAAGGAAAAGCCAAAGATCTTGACACTTCCTAATGGGCCCTATTACCTCATAAATGAAATGGAACCAAAGGTTGTTGAAAACCTTCGGAACTCAAATGGGGAGTCTCTTTCGACTATACGTGGAATCGCATTATGTAGGTGCGGAGCATCAAAGAATAAACCTTTCTGTGATGGTACACACGGAATAATCCGGTTCTTAAATAATGATACGGAGGTTACTGAAACTGGTCATATAGTCAAAGACAAGAGGAAAAGTTATGCTGGCAAAAAAATAATAATCCATGATAATAGAAAAATTTGTTCTCATGCTGCGGAATGTGTAAATAATTTACCATCAGTCTTCAAATTCGATGCAAGACCATGGATTGACCCTGAGGCCGCAACATTAGAAGAATCAATCAATACCATCAGAAAATGTCCTTCTGGTGCACTTAGTTATTCAATTGATGGTGTCGAGTATAAAGACCAAAACGAAAGAAAGCCAATGGTTACGGTTTCTAAAGAGGGACCTTACATTATTACCGGTGGTGTAGAACTTATAGGAGATAACTTACAATTTGGAGATGGAGCCTCGAAAGAACATTATACTCTTTGTAGATGTGGTGCTTCACGGAATAAACCATTTTGTGATGGGATGCATAGAGTAATTAATTTCAAAGATGATAAAAACTAATCGCTTAGTTTGTGTATCTAATTAGCCTAGTATCTAGTATATACCTACATGTATACAGGAAGTACACTATCTATAGCTAACACGTGTATCAAGCAAGAAAGCAAGAAGGGGGGAGAATTGAGGATGATTATATGGCGGATGGAAACGAATCAAGCGGCCTCCCCTACCAACTTGCCATAAATGTATAGATAATATTTATTTTAATTCTCAAACTAATGCTTAAGATTGACGATAAGAAGGGAAGAGTATGATAGATAAGATATATCAGTTCGCCTGACCTTGGTAGTAAGTCATGGCTGCGTTTTACCATAATCCCATGTAGAAAAGAACTTTGGGCTAATTTCAACAACTACAACTTCTCCCTTCTTTGAACGATCTGATATCATTTTTGCTATTGGGTGATCGAGTGTACCAAGGTACTTCATACTAATTCTATCTGCTTGTGGAGCAGTTCTAGTTGGATCTTCTAGTATAGAAGCAATACCTTTACCTTTGACTCCCTTATAGGGAAGATTCTCGTCATCTATGGAAAAATAAACAATAGGTTTATTTCGGAGGTTTTGAGTTTTCTTGGCTAATTTAGATGTGGTTATAGAGAGTTTTTCTCCGGTTTTATCATAGTAAAACCAGACTGGTTGGATATTGGGCTCACCTTGTTCATCGTTGGTAGCCAACTGCAAATTTAATTTACTTTCAAGGAATCTCTCGACCTCTTCTCTAGTCATGCCTGGAATCTCGGAAGTAGCATTAACGATTTTCATAATCCTTCATTGGCATACCAACAGAAAAGGGTTTCTTCCTGCCTCGGTTCTATTTTTTTTTTAAGCGATTGACTTAGTATCAATAACAAACCGGTACCGAACATCACTATTCAGGACCCGCCGGTAAGCCTCATTCGCCGTTTTGATCGGAATAAGTTCTATATCGCAGGCTATGTTATGTTTATTACAGAAATCAAGCATCTCCTGGGTCTCTCGTATTCCACCGATCGTAGAGCCTGAAAGACTGCGACGAGCATTGATAAGCGAGGACGAGCCAAGTGGCGTTTCGTTCTCCGGAATCCCGACAAGGACCATAGTCCCATCAAGAGCTAGCAGATTCAGGTAACGGTTCCAATCAATCTCTACAGAAAGTGTGTTGATGATTAGATCAAAATACCCTTTGAGGCTCTTGAAAGTCTCCGGATCCGATGTAGCATAGAACTTATCTGCTCCCATCTTTTTGCTTTCGTCTTGTTTTTTAGGCGAGTGGCTTAAGACGCTGACTTCTGCACCTAGTGCGTGCGCTATTTTTACTCCCATGTGACCCAAGCCACCGAGACCGACTATGCTGACTTTCTTTCCAGGACCGGCTTTCCAATGCATAAGAGGAGAATACATCGTGATACCGGCGCAGAGAAGCGGTGCTGCGCGTTCCAGAGTAAGGTTGTCAGGAATCCGAAGGACGTAGTTTTCATCTACTACGATTTTGTTCGAATAGCCTCCTTGAGTTCGAGTTTGTCCATCTCTTTCTACTGCATTGTAAGTCAAAGTCGGCCCCTCTTTACAATACTGCTCAAGTCCTTCAAGGCAAGGGTCGCACTTGCGGCAAGAATCGACGAAGCAACCGACGCCTACTCTGTCGCCCACTTTATAGCGAGTCACCTTTGCACCAACTCCCATTACTACGCCTGCGATCTCGTGTCCTGGAACCATAGGGAATGTGGATCCTCCCCACTCGTCATTCACCTGATGTATGTCTGAATGGCAAATCCCGCAATACTGAATGTCAATCACGACATCATAATCACCAGGCTCCCTTCTTTCAAAAGAGTATCGACTAAGAGGCGCTTTTGCCTGCTGAGCTGCATATCCAAGAACTTGGATCATATTTTTGTCTAAATCCTGTAAGCCCAGTTAAAAACGTAATCTGCGTGTCTGCAGGAAGCAATTCGAATATGCTATACTTGTCAAGGAAGAGGCTAGGTTATTGTTGTCGTTGGTTCCAGGTTTCATACCTAATGAAGAACGGTATGATAAAGAATGTTGTAGGAATAATAGTAATTTGACCTTGTTCTGAGTCATGTGAAAAAGATTTTTAACAAATGTCTACTTATTTTCCAGCCTAAGTCACACCTGAAATAATACATATTCTATCTTTAGATGCTCCAAGAGTTTGCTTTGTTCCCAAAGAAGGATCGTGAAAACATTCAGCTTAAAGCTAATCAGTCTTCGATTGGCCAGTTGTACTTAGTAACAAATTCCACAAGATTACCTGCAGGATCTCGAAAATATATTGACTTACTGGATTCTTCTTTTTGTTTTGCCCAACTCACTTCCTTTTCTATATAGATTCCATTTTGTTTTAACATGTTTTTTGAATCCTCATAATCTTCTTTTTCAATTTCAAATGCAAAATGAATAATAGCAGGCGGAGTCATTGTACCATGAACAGGAAATATACTATTATCATTTTTAATTATCGTCTTTTCAGGATTAAAAATCAAAAGCATACTTTTTCCTGCCTTAAGGAAAACATGTCTACCTTTCTCTTCTGAAATGAACTCAAGTCCTATGCTTTTAGTGTAAAAATCCTTCATAGCTTCTAAGTTAGAAGAGTAGATGCAGGTTTCTACTATCTTTCTGAGCTTCATTTTAATCTAGAATCCATAACTACGCATTTATGATTTACTTATAATATAGCTTTAGTTTCTTTTTCATAATATATCTGCTCTATAATTATCATTGTGTAGTGAAGATCAATAAATCCATTTCTATGATACAGTCTCCATGCACAATCAAGCTATATAGGGCTAGATGTAGAGTTTATCAAATTCTACAATATGAGAGCGTCATCGCGTTATGTCTTTATGGGTCATGCCATTTGGTGCAAATCAATTATCTACCTTTTTTATTTTTTTTAGTGATTGTTCACACGATCTCTTTGTTTGGTTCTTCGACTCTTTCCGCTTTTTCTGCTGGTGGTTAATAACAGCAGCAAGATCATGATCATTGATTCCTCTTGATTTCATTATTTGCAGCAGGTCATTTTTTAGCACATAGCACACGATAATATATGTACACAATAATATAACGTTCGTGCTAAGTTGTTTATCATAGTCGACTCCTATATCCATTATGGTATTAAGCCAAATAGTGAAAATTACCTGTCTTTGATATAATCTCTGAATGGAATTATTGGTAGCAGAAGTGGATGAGGATGGAAGGATAATGTGTGTCCATAGATTACTAACCTTTTCTTACAAACGAGAATCAACAAAACCCAAAATTTTTATCCTTCTTCCTAAGAGAATCAGTATTCAGAGCAAGTAATGATAACGGCAATACATTGAAGAAGGGACTATTATTTAATATGGGTTGTTAAATATACAGAGGAGATAAGGTAAAAAAAGAAATGAGAACACTAAAAAATAAAATTATTGTTATTGCATTATCGATAACTGCATTGATAGTATTAGGATGCCAGAGTGTAAAGGCAGTAACAAATGAAGAAATACTGCAACAACAAAAACAGTCAAATTCAGATAATGTGAGATTTCCTCAATTTCAAGAAAAGTGTAAGGCCGAGCTAGGTATTCCACCAGATCAGCTGCTAGGAGTCCTTGATCCATTGAAATGTACAAAGACACGTGCAGAGTTAACTAATGAAACACAAAATAAGTGACAGTTTATAATAATAAATTAACCAAAGTGTTCTAATTAAATCTGCTACAGTTATCCCTTCAAGATTGTGAGTACCTTAGTTAGAAGCGTCAGGTTCTCTTTACAGACCTGATAAAACTAATGATGCTGACGGTTTGAGAATTTGATTTGATATGATATGATATGATAAGGGGATAAAATTGTCTCACTATTTTGGATAGTTTGTTCAATGTGTGTCTGTGCATTTTCATATGAAATGTTCAGTCGAAGGATAAGGAAGAAACTATCAATGTATGTTTATGTCATCATCTCAACATTACTTACTAACTTCAATCAGTCAGCGCCGTAGCCAAGAGAACTCTTCTATTTCAAGATGGGTACGATCTTGGCTGCCATGATGCAAAATGGGTTTAGTGAAAGCGTACCCTCTGGACACCAATACCAAAAGCGGCTTATCATGTCGGATATGGGAGACCAGATATGCATTAACTACACTACCATCATTAGTACATTAGTAAATTCCACGATTCACATTAATCCCAAGCGGCTATATTTTTCTCTGCAATGATTTTTGTGGGTTTTACTCTAACAAGCACTTCTCCTTTAGTACTATTTCTTCTACCATAGGCTTCTGCATTCCCTTTTCCCATATATCGTTCTGCTATCTTAGTTGCCCACTTGAAAAGCTCCTTCTGTTTACAATGTTTTATCTCTGCAACGCCAAAGGCTGTTACAAAAGAGAATGGTGGAGTTTGATCATCAACACAGATACTTATTCTATTGTCGCGATTAATGTTTTTTGATTTGATAGAATTATGGTGAGTGGTAAAAATAATATCTTCAATATTATTCTCCCCATCGTCCAATACAAACCAAATTGGGACAACATGGGGACTTCCATCTTTTTTAACTGTTGCAAGCTTTCCTGTTAATGTGCCTTGCATAAGGAAATTCCGTATTTCATTTTTGGACATTTCTGTCATTATTATTACTATTTTAAAGCTCTTTTTGAGTTATAAAGTTCTTTGAATCATTGTAATATACGTATTTCGTGATCAATTGTTTAAATCTAATTTCGAATTGGATGCAAGAAGATTTTACAATTTCAGCTATAAGTATGGCAATATCTGTCAATGCTTTCTTTGTACAACATTTTAACAGCAATTTCTATTAACTCCTTTTCAGTATAAGGATCGGGATGAATATTTGTAAATCTTGTTAATAGTGACGACGTTATTTTCTCAGTACAGATACTGGAAAGACGTCTGGTCCAATGCTAAAATCGTCAGCTAGTGTAACGATTCTTAGTGGTGATGGAGGATGAGGACGATATACCTCAATAAGTTATCAGTAATAAAAAAGTTAGAAGTCTTTTTGTCTTATTTGTAGACAAAAGTACTATTTTTGAGTTAAGGCCTGTACTGTAGGTTCAACCCTCTCAGCCTCAGCCATACTAAAGCAATGGGTCGACATGAACTGCTCCGCTCCTCCAATCCTGTTTCCCCATGTTGGTAACATATCCTTCACGCAGTTTTCGTTGATTGCATCAATGTATTTAGAGAAGAGCAACCAAGGATTATCGAAACTTCCGACTTGTTGAGCAACCTTGCTAAAAAGGACTTCTTGATTCGCTTTGCTCGCTGCCTTTTCTAGGTCCGAGACAAATTTCTTCTGTATTATTACATCATTTCTTGTTCCCAATCTGGTAAGATGCCCAGCAACGATTGTGTTAAAGTCATAGTTGTTTAGTGCTATATCGTGAGCTTTGATAAAGCCTGCTACATCTTTAGCTATTGCCAAATATGGAAACGGAACCCAGCCAGGAAATACGATATCGACTAACATGAGAACCTTTTGCTTTGGAGCATAGATAAATATGTTTCCGGGTAGATGGTTATTACCATAGTAGTCCAAATTTAGCGTTTGGTTTCCGATCTGCAATGTATAATTCTTGGAAAAACTTACTGTGGGTATTGGCGGTACCATAGAAGCATTTTTGGCTACGCTTTTCGCCCTTTGTAATTCCCCGGCTGTTTCTTGCTGAGCTATATATGTAGCATTCTTTGGAAATATCCCTGCAGCGCCAATATGATCTAGATGAGCGTGGCTATAAATCACATAGGCAATAGGCTTGTTAGTCACTTCTGCTATGGCTTTGAGATAGTTTTTGCCAATGGAAGGAGGGGCATCTACTGCTACTACGCCTTTTTCTGTTACTAGAAATATGGTATTATAAGAACCGTCTGTAACCCAATACAAATGGTCACGTATTTCCTGAACCAAATAACCCTTTGGAGGTATTGCAGGTCCTTTTGCTGCTTCAGGTATTTGCTGCGTCGTGACATTATTACTATTGGATTCTTTTATTGTTGAGGATACAAACTTAAGATATGCTGTTTCTTCATCTTCCACAGATGCTAAAGCATTAGGATTATGAATTGGCAGAGGAAGTATTGAATCGCTACTAGACGAAAAGAGTAAAACTGATAGAATTGCTCCCGATATAACACAGAGTCTATTTGCCTTCATCATTTTGATAATGCATTGCAGGACAAAATTATTTAAGTTTGATGGTAAGTAGTCCGCTTTAGAGTGCTTTTCAGACTGGTATAGTTGCTTAGCGCTTTGTCAGCAGCAAGGTTTTTAATGAAAGAAATACGATATGGAGAAAGTAAAAATCTGCTTACTATAGATTGGGATATTATTATTAGTCTAACTCGTTATAACGTGTGAACTTGGTTTAGTCGAATATTTCAGCATGGTTGAGGCACTTGGAATAATTGCTACAATGATTATAGTCATATTTCGCAAGGAAACAAAGGCAGACCCTATCAGTTGATATCGAAACAAACATTCTCAAACATTCTCAATGATTCGGACTACAAAATACATGGGATGGCCAGAGCTAATTAAGGTAATAAGCAATATTCAATCAAAGCTGGTACCTGAGGTGGCCTATACTTATCATATTTTATACACTTTTGCACACGCATTTCATGTGTGACAAAGGGTATTAAGCTACAACAATTGGGCTGGATGGATGCGGTGGATGAAAAGTGTTTTTGAACAAGGCACAATAAGTGAAATATCCAAAATATGGAAGTAGAGAAATGGCTTGATCCCGCCTTCCAGGAATTCATTAACAAGGAATTATCTACTCTGGCTAAACTATGAGAAAATAAAGTTCAAGATTTAAGCAGGTAAGGACACGGGGCCAAAGAGAAATCTCAAACAGGCTAAATAATAATGGAAGATACTGATAATGGAAGATATAATGACGAACTGCAGACTTTTTCAATGTCTTAATATTCTAATATAGAGATAAGATATACAATGGTTGAAGTTTTATGTTATTCTTTGGAAAGATATTTCATTCCAGTCCTACAACTGCCTGACATAACATTATAGCAAATGCAACCATCCTCGATTCTAGCATTTTGAAATGAAATTGGGTATTGTATATCTGATGCATCACTATTTGGTATTAATGTATTATATGGTCTATAAACTATAGATTGAGAATCTGAAGGATTATCTGATAGGCCATACATAAGCTGCGATATTTCTGCATGATATCTTATAGGATAAGGAAAATTAGCTATCTTATTCCACCATTCTATTCCGGTAAAATGATTTGATCCTTCAAAAGCAAATTGCGTATTCAAGTATAGGTCAAAGCTTTCAGTTTGGTTAGTATTTCGATCCTTCATAATATAACTAATAGATTGTTTCTGATAATTCATAACAATTTGACGAAGGTATGAGTGGCCTACAACAGGTGTAATCTGTTTAAATTGGTATTGGTTTACACCATTAAATATAGCATCAAATTTTCCGTCGTTATTAAATGAGCATATGAGATTAAGCTCAGCAGGAATATTCTGCCTATTAAAGATTTCAAGAAGATATAGCATCCATGATTTATCTGGTATTTGGTTGCCCAGATCTTCAATTAGTGTTATAATGTCAGATACACTAATAATTCCTCTAGGAAAAACAGGCTTGTAATAATCATGAATACAACAGAGTGAACCAACCCAGAAATGCAATACAATAAAATTATGTATCCTCTTGATAAACCTGACCTTTTTGGGCATTAGCAACGTGTAAGCATATAAATATGCCATTACGAACTAAGATTTGAACTAAGTAATGACTAAAAATGGTAACTTGGAGGCTCCGTTTCCGAAGCAGGGCAAATTAGAAAGAGAAACGAAAACCCAAAGGAAAGAGAAACGATATTCATTTTATGTGATACTTGTTTTTGGTGTGCAACATACTTCGGTAATTTAATGGTGCCTGCTGAGGATCGATGTCCTAATTGTTTAGACACAGAACTTACGAGCTTTCCGATATTATCCAATGAATCATTTACCTTTGATTATAACGAAAAGCGTGGCGTCGAATTAAATTTTGATTCTAGAAAGAAAAAATAGTTCTAGAATTTACGTAAAAGTATGAAAATAGCTACGCCATCACTACCTGGCTATCGGCGCTCAGATTAAGGGGGCACTAGTTGTTATCATTGTGGCTTTTGCCATAACAGTTTTTTCTTTACAAAACCTCTTAGCTTCTGTAAAGATAATTTTTGCCACATAAGGATCAATTCGTAAAACTGTAGCAATTTCAGAAAGACTCGAACTAACGATAGAATCGACTGTGCTAAATCTACCATTAATAAGCAAATCCTTGAGTCCAGGCGCTAATTCTAATAGCTGAACGCTAGACCACATGTTATATTAAGTGTTTTATGCTATTTAATGATATATGAATATCAAGGTATTGCGTTTTTGGTCAGCTTGAATCTTCTTCTATTTTGATCTTCCTAAACTGTAGATTGCTAATTCAGTAAATGGGACAGAGTAACAATTTATGTAAATATATAGATGTTCATTTTATATTTTAAGTGCCAATTTTCCATGTGTGAATAAAATAGATTGGATTGATTTGATAGAATCAAGAAAAAGCGTCAAGGACAGCGGTAGGCGGGATTGTGGAAACCTGATGGCAGAATATAATGATAAGATAATAATAATAGAAGGCTCTACTATAAATCGCATGAATATATAATCCCAAATTAAAAGTAGATCACTATGATGAATATGAAAACAATCTTTATCTCAATATTTCTCGTCACGATATGATTTTAAATTTTGATTTCTGATCTATAAATGCAATAATCAAACAAACTTAGCGACCCATAGTTATTTCATTATTGGCTGCCTCTATCCTTTTTAGGTCTAGGCTTATTTTTTTCTACGTATTATATCATACTGTTTATCTTCATAACTATGTCTTGATACGAAGTTGCAGATGATTCAAAATACACAGAGGTATTTGTCTTTGCCCTCTGTTAGTGGAGTAATAACTATCTTCACACTGTTATTATTTCTGTTTAATTCTAACACATCAAAAAGAATTTCTCGTCGTCTACTCCTTGTGTTATTATCCTTAATGTCTTCATGATTATGGCAAGTCGATTGCATTTTCTTTAATACTGGTAATAGAACTGTCTTTATAGAATCGATGGCTTGGCTGGTATCTACAATATGATTCAGCATTAGTCTTAGAATTTACCTTTAGATATGTTTGAATTGGCTTCCTTCTAGATCGAGCAACAATCAATTTTCCCACCTTGTCAACTACTGCTGCAAAATTTACATGTTTATTAGCAGATAATGCAGTTAAGCATATCTGATTTAGGAAGTCATATTCTTCCAATTTTGGCAAGTTAAATAAGATTTCATAATATTAACCCTTGTGAAACTTATAAAAATAAGATTCAAAAGTAATTATCTCTTAGTAAAAAAGATTAAGTCAATATCCTCTATTCCCATAGCATATTTTTTCTTGTCACTTATTATTTTAGTTTGTCTCACTAGTAAGTATTTAAAATACTCTGACACCAAATAGAGCTAATTGTCAGTTTCAACCCGAGGGCTCATTGTATCAGACAGATAGTAGTTTGACTAAAGATGATATGTCGAACATTTTTAAAATCCAAGTTGGTATTGGATTGTGAAGAGTATGCCATGTTGTGACACAGGTATGTGGATGTTCAGAATCTATACGACGTATATCGATATAGATAAGATAACGAGCTATCCTAACAATAATGATTAGAAGAATTTGATAATAAGTAAAAAGTTAGCCTTACTAATATGTCTGATAATTGTAGTTGTATCAGGTGTTTTAATGTTAAATACACTTTGGAATTTGGGAAAATAAAAGAACTTGTCTTATCTCGTCTACCAGAATATAATACTTGATTGTAAAGCTCCCTGGTTTGTATTACCTTTTCTCTTTGTTGGACTGCTTTTTCTAGGGTTTCAAATATTCTTACTATTAATTTGTGATTGTCTTTCTCTAGCTATAAGGCTTAAGACTTACAGATTGTTTATAAACAAATAGTAAGAGTTTGATATCTGAAAGTATGATAAAATGCGCAGAATGTCAATGCGATCCCTCAACCTGCATAGATAGAGCTATAGAAATATGTACTGATTGTACTAGGGATATTTGTTGTTGCAGAGATGCCACGAGCATAATAACCAAAAAGAAAAATTGAGGTTGTAGCAACGACAATGAGTGAAGTCTGGAATAAAGTCTACAAATCAGATAACACTTTCTTTGGGGAAGAACCTAGCAACTTCGCCCTTCTTTGTTTTAACCATATGAAAACAAATAATGTAAAGAAAGTATTGGAGCTGGGCTCAGGTCATGGCAGAGATACTACGTTGTTTGCATCAAAGGGTATTGAAGTAGAAGCATTAGACTATTCTGTTACTGCGATTGAGATACTAGATAAGATAGCAAAGGAAAAAAGGCTACCAATCAAATCGCGAATCTTTGATGTCAAGAAGCCGCTTCCATTTCGAGATAGACATTTTGATGCTGTATATTCACACATGCTCTTTAACATGAGGTTTTCACTAGACGAGCTTCATTTTATATTTTCAGAAATAAAAAGAGTACTAAAACCAAATGGTTTGAACTTCTTTTCTGTCAGGAACCACAATGACAAATCCTACCGCAAAGGCAGAGAGATAGATAAGGGAATCTACGATATAAACGGCTTTCAAATCCGATTCTTTACAGAAAAGGAGATAAAAGATTTGATAACAGAAGGAGATTTCGAATTACTCTGGATAAAAGAAAAGCATGAAGAACCAGTTACGCTTTATCTTGTGTCTAGCAGGAAAGTGTGAATGAATTTTCTGATATACTAGTTCAATGCTTTGTCCTACATCAACTACAATTGTTATGATGACTGCTTGGATGACTATTGGTTGCGCTATCGCGAAAAAGGCCTGATATGGACCAGATAAGTATAGGACAATAAAAGCAAGGCCGAAAGAGCCCATGTTTAGCTAGATGACTGAGGCTTGGGATTATCAGTCCAAACAAAAATGTGTGACAACGAAGGATATATTTACAATATTCCTAATGTCATCAGGTATGGTTCATCATATGTTCGATTAAGTCAATAATCTTTATGATGAAAGGTGACGATGCAACATTAAATACCCATCTATTACGCATTATCCACATTTTCAATTTCCTAAATATGGATGTGGCATCAGAATAAGATTTGATTGTAAGAATGTATTCTATTCTTTGGAGCAAAGATAATGTTTTTTCTTTCTCTTCATTATCAATAGAACTTTTTTCGACTTCATATCTTAAGGATCTAGTCTTATTAATGATGTCCTCTTTTTGAGAAAGGCTTCCGGTAAAAGTGTAGTCGTCTTCTGCACGGACATTGATGATACTATCGTTTATAACAACATTAATCTTTTCAGCAGAAAATTGCAATGACAGTTTTCCATTGATAACTTTTTCTTCTACCAAGACTCTTTGGGATTGTTTAAATTTTGTTACTGTTGTCGAAATCTTATCTGATATCTGTTTTGGAGGTTCAATAATATTTCTTACATATTTGTTGGATCTGTGGCCGCAACTCAGTATTCTTTCTTCATGGTCAGCGTGTTGTCTTGTTTCTATTATATCTACATCCTTGTTACAAATTTCGCAATGGAACACATTTTCCATACATATAGATTACTTCGAGTATAAAAAGAAATAAAAATGCTCTATCTGTCTTTATGAAGCTGTCGTTGCTGATACGGCTTCTACCTCTTTCTCTTCTCGCATTGTTTTCTTCTTTTCCTGCCTCCTCTCCTGGATCTGTTTGGTCATTAGTCTTTTTGCTATCTTTGGATTATTCTTCTCTAACCAGTCTCCAAAAGCTTCTTCTTCTTTCAAATTCTTCTCTAGTACTTTAATGGTCTTCTTATCTGCTTTGAGCAGCTCTAGTGCTTGAATCCCACCTTTATAGATAATGGACTCCGCCCTTTCTATTATCAAATCGTTTAGTGATTCCCAAACTTCTCTTTCTTTATCTGAACTTCTACTTTCAATCATAATCTTTAGCTTTTGTGGTGGTTGAGGTATGGGTAATTGACCCTTTTCAGATATGGGTTCCATTCCTACTCCTCCTCCTAGCGCCTTAATTCTTTCCCTCAGCCTTTCTTGTTGCTGCTTAGTCTCCTCAAGATGGCCTTTTATCTTCTGTTTAACTTCTGGCACAATGCTTTCAGACAACCTTTTCTCCAGCCTATCAACAGCTGCATTTTCATAAGATAAGGCAAGATTCAATCCTGCTATTGCTATGGCATTTGCTGCTGTAAGACCATTATTATTAACTTTTGATTGATGTGACATTTTCGTTGTTGTATATTTATAATAAATAATTAATAACTATTACCTGTAAAGACGTATGCGATTGTTCACTGATAAGTGCTTTTATGAACATGTTGTTCATTATTAAACACACGTCTTCATATAAGAAAGATTAACATAATTTATTAATCTAAGGATACTAAGGCACTCAGTTAAATCAGTCAGGTAAATATCCATGTTAACTGATTCCAGATAAACGAGCAAGTAGTATAAGATAGCAGTAGTATCCAAAGCATACTAAATGAGATGAAGAAAGTGTGAAAGTAGTGTGTCCAATTTGTGGAAAGGAATATCAAGCCAGAAGGAAAGTAGATCACGTAAAGTGAAGGCAGAGGAGTTATGGTTGAGAAGAAAATGTCTGTCTACAAATAATACATGATCTCATAGCTGCTGCCTTCAATTCATTGTGCCATCCGGATTAGCATGATCTATTTCATAGAATTTGAAAGACAAAAAAGGAACAAGGCCAATAGCAATATGGGAATCCTAAATGTCGTGGTCACTAAACGTTTAGTTACCATTCACTTTAAACAGGAAGTTGTATCATAAAATCATATAGGTCAATAGAATGTATTATAGCTTATTTTTAGGTTTGCTAGTATATGTATTCCTTGAGCCAGACAAATCCCCGTTAACAAATATGTGATTATAGCAGTTATCAACTTCTTCTCTACTTGGCTCTCCTTTGAGTCCTCCAGTATGACCAGTCTTCTTTATACATTTAAAGAATAGATTAATCTGTTGGTCAAGTTTCGGATTTCCTGAATTCAAAGGGATCAAGGGAACAGCTCCTCCTACTTTACCACTACTGCTATTACCTTTCGTCTTTACTACAAGTGCAGAAGAAGATATTATCAAATTACTATGAGCGCCAGTAGTAATTACCATTACTAAAGAAGCCGTCATAAAAGTGACGAGCAATGTTTTTTTTGATTCCTTTGCCTTGCCACTACAATTCATTGTCCCTCAAATATCCAACTACGCTATTTAAGATTATACCATATAAATTGGCGTGGGGGGTAAAAAACTATCCCTGGCGCAAATAAAGCAACACTTTCCTAGAGGGAATTTTAATTTATCAGTAAACTAGATCAGAGTATGATAAAGAACAAACTGAAATTTGCATATCATCTCTTATATTATATTATAAATAAATTCATGCAGTAAGTATGTCCTACTACTTTTCTAACAAAACCGTAATGCTCTCAATCATTGGTGCGATTGTGGCCACATCCCTCATAATAGCGTCAAGTATTGCCTATCCTGCATTTGCACTAACTAGATATTTCAATTGTGTAATAAGAGAAGCCAATAAGAATGGACAATTCACCTTAGACGATGCCAACGTATGTTATGATAAAAAATTTCCGCATAGTGGCAGCAATAGTGGCCACGGTAGTAGCATACAGTAAAGCGTGGTTCATGGGAAAATAAATTAAAATGTCCAATAATTCTTACAATCGGTATCAATTCACACAGAGCATCAGAATGTACCTTGACTATATGAATCGCTACTTTTTTCTCATCCATGAATGATGTTAGTGAGGTTCGGATCTGCTGGTGTATGTTGATAGTGAATTCCTGATAACATACAACCTTACTAATATTATATTCAAAATGAAGTTAAAAAATAAAAAGAGGGTAGGTAGTATTTCTTAGCAAAGGGTAGTCATAATGTGCTGAAAACTCATT
>Ga0193700_1000029_pt1 | contig 34205 bp, 32 predicted proteins | sample U3s1metaG_FD_143057 | JGI IMG/M metagenome (GOLD analysis project Ga0193700, IMG submission 143057) | Soil microbial communities from a riparian zone of the East river system, Colorado, United States - U3s1 | ecosystem: Environmental > Terrestrial > Soil > Riparian zone | place: USA: East River... | reverse complement strand
GTAATAATAGTTGAACCACTTGAAAGAGCACTGATTAAATAAGAGCAGGTATTAAATCTGATGTAAAAACGCATCATAAACACAAGTGAGTATCCACTGTTCAGTGCATAACGATTTAATCTCAATTTAGTCTAACAAATGTCATTTCTTTTTTTCAAATTAAAAATACAAAAATTGAGTAAAAGTATCCTTTATAAAGATAATGTAGATTATCATACGCAATGGTGATGATAAATGGAGAAACTATTACGGGAATTGCCCTCGCATTCTTAGCACTCTTATTTATTTTCGCAGGTACAGTAAACAAAGTATGGGCTTTATTATTGCCTGCTGATTACCTAATATTAGCAATTGGGGGGGCCTTTATAGTTCTGGGCATTATTTCCATTAGAAAATACCGAGGCGGTGAACTCGAAGAGCAATCACATCAATAAGCAGTGAAACATCGTTAGAGGATAATTAGGTTGAATTCATTTCGGACCACTCACTATAAATGAAATCCTTTGTTTGAAAGACTATATCCAAGGTACGATGCCATCACTAATATTGTTGTGAGCCAGGTTTATAAATCGGCTCAAAGAGATTCGATATTATTTATGGGAAGTAGAAGAAGAACCAAAATAAGGCCTCATCGGAAGAGTCGCAGTATTGATGGCCGATGTCCCAAATGCACGACAATTGTCAAGTTCACCGTCTCTGGACCGGTAGGAGATGAAATCTATGAGTGCACAGGATGTACGTCAAAGTTTCATGTCGATGAATTGTAGTTAGCTTTAATTGATAATATCTGGAGAGTAATAACGAGTAAACCGACTAGTACATTATGATGTAATTCAGTAGTTAGTTTCAGTACTACTCTAGTTAAACTATATTCTCAATGCAAATTATTAATAGGCTGTATGAATGTAGAATCTGCAGAGCGACATTTAACTGATCAAATGTCATCACACATCCTGTTGGATGCATGGTCTGTAATTTGTATCTCAAACCAGTCAAATCTATTCTGAAGCAGTATATTTTAGTATGAGCTCAAATCGATTAGTTAATACATAATGGATAAGATTGATTACCTAGGGAAGGTTTACATCTACAGCAGTGGGATGTCTGAAGAGTTAATTAAAATTAGCAAAGAAAAGCTACAAGAGCGGGGTGTAAATGAAGATGATATTACGGTTATTCACATACCTGAGGGTGTTCCACAAGGATCTATTATAGCAACGATTTGGCCTCACTATCTGTCAGTAGCAAGAGTAAAGCGTGTGAGAGAAGGATCTATCTATGCCCCACAGCTATTCAATATCCAATTCTAAATTCCACACAGTACAGACGGTATATCTAAAACGTTAAAAGCCCTTTTTCCGTTTAAGAAGATGTGGACGTTACCTTCTTCTGTAAACGAGGACGACACGTCGACTGCCCGGGAGAATGGCCTACGAATGACAGGTCGTGTGGACCTAGTCAAGACTGTTCATTTGATATTAAGATGAAAAAATGCGAATGTCTCTGTCATGCAGCATCGGGTAATGATTCCCAAATCACCAATTCACGCCAGATTTAAAATTATAAGGACTGCATTACCACTTCTTTCTTGCTGTATGTGATTACAATTTGAAGATTTCATCTGCCAGTGTCATTCGTTTCCCAGGCAAAGATCTTGAATTATCTAAGTAATTCTAGCTGATCCTTAAACAATCAAGGGGGTCAGAGATCGCGAAGGTACAATCACTTTTTCGTATAAATCATACAGCCACCACATCATCATGCCCCTTTGCCTATAGAAGTTTCATTCTGTCCATTAAATCTTTGGCCTTTCTTTGAACTGGGGGAGTAATTTTAACTATTACCAGTCCTTTCTTTGGTTGGCCGTACAATACCAAAGCACCGGTTGGAGCAAAGACAAATACGGGTAGTGCCAACATATCTTCTTCGCCTTGAACAATGATCCTTACAGGGAATGCACATGATAGCGATTTTTTCAAAATAGTGATTGCCTCTTGGGATATTGTACCTGCGGGATTAGAACACCTAAATTCCTCGATTGCTCCATTTCTCAAATATGCCTTCAGGTTGGGAGAGTATTTATGAGTCGCTAGGCGTCGTTGTTCTCTGCCGTCAAGAATTGAAATATCAGGCGTGAAGTTGAAGGAAACGATCCTGTCTGTAGTTGCATCGCCGATGGATACGATTGGGCTAGAATTAACTAAAAAGTCTTGAATCCTTCTTTTGGATACATATTCATCAGCTATAAGAGTGCCAAAAGGTTCCTTTAAGATTTTGATATATTTAGGAGCTAGAGGCATTCTGAGCCTCTGGTTGAGTAGCTACACCCGGAGATTCTGAGGCTTTAGATTCTGCTTCCTCCTGCGCTTTCAGCTCGTCTGCGATTACACTAATTCTTCCTGCGACTAATTTTGCAATCTTGGTAATGGCCTGTGCTTGGATAGAATCTGGTCCAGAGATTATTATTGGTTTTCCAGTGTCACTACCCTCCATGATCTGCGGATACAATGGAATATCGCCTATAAATGGTATATTGAACTTATCGCTGACCCTCTGTCCGCCTCCCTTGCCAAAAATATTCAAATCTTGTCCACACTGAGGACAATTCAAATGACTCATGTTTTCGATCACACCTACGATTGGCACATTCAGTTTGTTGAACATACCTATTGCTTTAACGGCAACGTTCATAGCGACTTCCTGAGGCGTGGTTACGATCAGAATTCCTGTAATGGGAATTGTCTGGGCTAATGTTAAGGGGGCATCACCAGTACCTGGCGGGAGATCGATGATCAAGTAATCGAGCTCGCCCCAATTTACATCAGTTAAAAATTGCTTGACTATCCCTGATACTATAGGTCCCCTATAGATTCCAGCCTGTTGGGATTGTTCATAAAAGAAGCCCATCGAAATGACTTTTACTCCTTCCGTAACTATAGGTTGAATTTTATTATTCGTTACTTCCGGAGTTTCTTTTATTCCAAGCATTAATGGAATGCTTGGTCCATAGATGTCCGCGTCCAACAAGCCCACCTTGGCACCTATCTTTGCTAGCGCAAGAGCTAAATTTACAGATACAGTTGTCTTACCAACTCCACCTTTTCCGCTAGCAATTGCCACAATGTTTTTCACCCCGGGGAGAAGTTCGTCCATAGATACTGCGCGACCTTCCATTACCCTTGCTGTTACTTTCAATTCAAGATCTTGTACACCTAGAGACGCAATTGCGTTTCGTACGTCCTGTTCAATATCAGCGTTGAATGGACACGCAGGAGTGGTTAGTTCAAGATTAAAAGCGATTTTTCCACCAGTAATTGTCAGATCCTTTACCATACCCATCGAGACGATATCCTTGTGCAATTCTGGATCGACTACTTTTTTCAATGAAGAGAGAACCTGATCCACTGTTACCATTTTGTCTTACACAAAATTCTTCCTCACTGTATTTAAATGATATACATTCAAGTGCAGGGTAGAATTAGTATAGACCGATTTACAAGAAAAAAAGAGTTTATGGAAATATCTTCCTTACGTCTTGGAATCTTTTACGCAAGGTTACGATACTTGTATCTCCTGCCAAAGCAATCTGAGCTTGGCTAACTTTTTTGCCCTCTTTCAAACAAGCAGCATATAGCACTGCTACTGCGAGAGCATTAGGATCCTTTCCATGAGCAATAGGATTTTCTTTCATAATACTTAACATTTCGAAAGCCTTCCTAGATATTTTCTCTCCCACCCGTGCCTGACTTGCTATCTTTGCAAGATAAGAATTAGAGTCAATTACAGGCAGGTGGAGTTTCAAATTTCTTACAAGTAACCTGTAACATTTCCCTGCAAATATTGAATCAGTATTCGCTATTTCAGCGATTTCATCTAGCGTTCTAGGAATATTGAATTCCCTGCAGGCAGCATAGATAGAAGCAACCACCAATGCTCGAATAGACCTCCCTTTAATGATTCGTTTATCAAGTGCCTTGCGATAATTATATGCCGATTTCTCCATTAAAGCATCATTTAAACTGAGTTTATCTTTTACGCTACTTAGGATCGCAAATGCGTTCTTCAAATTTCTGTGATAGCTTCTATTGTTACTAGAGATCTTATTCCATCGTCTCATCCTCTGCACCTTGGTTCTCTGTTCTGGGCTTAATGCTGCACCATTTGCGTCCATGTTAGAATAGGATATAAAAGTAGAAAGACCCATGTCATGTAGGGCAAGTGACATCGGCATACCTGTTCTGCATTTACTTTCAATGTCCTCTCCTGTATAATTTCGCCACTCTGGGGCTAGGGATTCTATGTTATCGTAGATGACCATGCCGCATCCGCTGCATAATGTCTCGCTAGTCTCGCTATCAAAAACCAATGCCGTAGTATTGCAAAGAGGGCAAATATCCTTCTTGTTGAATTCTTTTTCTTGCTCTTGGGATAACATGGATTGCATAATCCATGATTGAATCAACTTGATATAAGCATCGTGTACACACAAGGAGCTAAAGTAATCATTAGTAGCTCAAATGAGCACAATACATTACAATGTCCTAATTTCCACCACTCACTTTAATAAGGTTGCATGTTTTTCTGTAATCACTTGTCACCTAGATTAACCACTGATGCCCGGGCAGAAACTATAACGAGGTCTTTTAGATTTGACCAAGATCTTTCAAACATTTTGGATGAAGAAGCGGAAAGGATGGGAGTCTCTGTCAATGCTTTAGTTGGGATTATCTTAAAGAGATATGCCGAGTTTACTAGATATCTTTCTAAAATCGATATGGTAGTGGTAAATAGAGAATTCCTAAGGTCCCTCATCGACTTAATGGATGAAGATAGCTTATATCAACTAGGCACGAAACTAGGCTCAACCATACCTATTGATACGATTATGTTTTGGAAAAAAGAGCTTACCGAGCAATCTGTTTTTCAATATATTGAAAAAATAATCTGCAGATACGGGCAGCTAGGAACCTATGATGAAGTTTCTCAAGGAAACAATAGAACTATCGTGATGAGGCATAGATTAGGAAGAAAGGGCTCCAAGTTTTTCGAATCTTATCTTCAATCGACTTTAAAGAATACTATTCGAAGAGAAGCTAAATTCGAAATAACCGACTCCTCTGTTAAAGTTGAAATTTGAAAAGACAGTCAATATTTACGGGAATTATTTCTTTTCATTTGATTTCTTACTTTATCCAAAGATTCATAAATTGATGTCTGCTTTCAAGAAATCATCAAGCATGTTCGCGATAGTGCACATGAGCGACGTTGTCAGAATACCTCCTAGTCGTCTAACGAATTCACTTCATGATACTGCTATTGCTATTCTTAAGGAAAAATACGAGAGCATGATCAGCCCAGACCTTGGGTACGTTGTAATGATTACCGAAGCATCAGCAAATTCTATAGGTAAATTAGTAGCAGGCGATGGCGCTACCTACCACAAAGTAATTTTCCAGGCCTTAACTTTTTACCCAAAGCTCCAGGAAATTGTTGAAGGCGAAGTAGTGGAGATAACCGACTTTGGAGCCTTTGTGAGAATAGGACCTACAGATGCTCTCTTACATCTGTCACAAATTACCGACGATTATTTAAAGAGCGATGTCAAGCAAGGGGTAATATTGGCCAATCAGACGTCCAGATCCTTGAAGATCGGATCAAAGATACGTGCACGGGTGACTGCGGTCAGTCTTGGTAAAGGAGCTGGTATGGGTAAAATAGGTATTACTTGTAGGCAACCATTTCTTGGGGCAGTGGACTGGATTGATCAGGAGATAAAAAAGGCCAGGCAACCTCCGCCCCCCGCTGCAATCAAAGAAAAGAAAGGAGGAGGCACAAAATAGTTGCCGAGGGAGATGGCGTGTAAAAAATGCAAGGCTCTCACTGTAGGAAGGGTTTGTCCGGTTTGCAAATCAACCGAGCTTAGTTCGGACTGGTCAGGAATTGTTCTTATCTTTGATGCAGCTAAATCCCGGATAGCAAGCACTCTTGATATTACAGTCCCTCATAAATATGCCCTCATGGTTTCATGACAACCACATGTATGAAAAAATTAAAAGCGTATTTGGATGTCAGAAACCAGCTCTTGAATTTTTTACGTGAAGACGTAGGCTCAGGAGACATTACAAGCGAGAGTATCATCTCTTCAAATACATCAGCCTTAGCACATATTATTTGCAAATCTAAAAAAAAAGCAATCGTTTCTGGCCTCTACGAGTGCGGAATCCTATTTGGAGAGATTTGTAAGTGCGATACCAAAATTCTAGTTGAGGATGGATCGACCGTCAATGAAGGAAATGTTGTAATGCAAGTCAGAGGTAAAGCAAGATCTATACTACGGGCAGAAAGGACTGCCCTCAATATAATGATGAGAATGAGTGGAATTTCTACTCTAACAAATGAGTTCGTATGTATGGTGAAGGATTATGACAAATCAGTACGAATTGCTTGTACCCGTAAAACCTCACCTGGTATGAGGATCTTTGATAAAAAAGCAGTTGAACTGGGAGGGGGAAAAAGCCATAGGCTACGCCTGGACGATATGGTTTTGATTAAAGATAATCATTTACTGCTGACAGGCTCAGTAGAACGATCTATTAAAATAGCAAGGAAAAGCGTGGGATCTGCCATTAGAATAGAGTGCGAGGTAGGCGATCCAAGTCAGATCATTTCAGCAATTAAAAGAGGGGCGGATATCGTGATGCTTGATAATTTCTCCCCGGAAGAAGTGAGGGAATCGATACTTAAAATTACAAAGTTAGGTCTCCGAGATAAGGCAATGATTGAAGTTTCAGGCGGAATTACCCTTGATAATATCAAAGATTATGCGTCAGCAGAGCCAGATATAATCTCAATAGGGGCACTTACTCATTCAGCGAAGGCCATAGATTTTAGTTTGGAAATAATAAAGGTAATAGGACAATCTCCCGAACCGAATAAATAATAATCAGAGGAAGACTAACAGGATACCATCCATTTTCTTCCATTCATAGACCTGAATTCGATTCCTAAATTCTGAAATGGTGTCTTGATGTGTAACGGATCGACTTACCCGCGTCTTCCTGTGCGCTCAGGTTTCTTCTGCCCAGGCAATCTTCTTTTCTCGAATCTCTTCACGAAATTATTTCTATTACGTACCTTGGACACAGGACTCAGCCGAGGTCTTCCTTGAATTTTAGGAGTCTGACCTCTTACTTTCCCAGCTTTTGTTAATGATCCATGCGTTGGCATTGTTGTTAAATACAATGACGCCTTAAGTCGCTAATATACCTATTGGCACTGGCTATCCCTTGCTATAGTAAGTGTATCATCCAGTTATAAATATGGCAAGTATTGCCTCTAACTTTGATGCCTTAGGCAACTACATCCTAGACTGTATTAATTTAAATGCATTACCATGATAATATCTTCATCCTATATTATGATGAAAATCACAGATTTCGACTATAAGTCATGTGTACTAGATTTAAAAAAAGAGAAGAACGCCGTAATCCTAGCGCATAACTATCAACTACCAGAAATACAGGATATTGCTGATTTCGTAGGAGATTCTCTTGGGCTTGCCAGAAGCGCAGCTCAAACTACCGCTGATGCTATAATATTTTGTGGAGTTCATTTTATGGCAGAAACAGCCTCTATTATCTGTCCTGACAAGCAAGTCTTGATTCCCGATCTAGAAGCAGGATGTTCTCTGGCAACTAGCATTAACACAACAGAGCTAGAGGCTTGGAAGGAGGACCATCCTAATGCAATAGTTGTAAGTTATGTCAATACTACGGCTCAAATAAAGGCCTTATCAGATTATTGCTGCACCTCTTCAAATGCGGTTAGAGTGGTGAATAGTATACCAGCAGATAGAGAAATACTTTTCCTCCCGGACTTGTTTCTTGGTTCATATGTGGCTGAAGTTACAAGAAGAAAGAATATGTTTATCTGGCCAGGTGAATGCCACGTTCATGCTGGTATAAAAGCTGAAGACATTAACAGTTTACTTGAAAAATTCAAAGATGCAGAATTCCTGGTTCACCCGGAATGCAGTTGTACGTCATCAGCACTGTACCATATTGCGAGAGGAGAGCTTACAAGAAATTCGCAAGTTTTGTCGACTGAGGGAATGATGAACCACGTGAAATCATCAAGTGCAAAGCAGTTTGTGGTTGCGACAGAAACTGGAATTCTTTATAGAATGAAGAAAGAAAATCCAGAGAAACAAATAATTCCCCTCAAGGAGGATGCGATCTGCAAATATATGAAAAAGATAACAATAGAAAAGGTCTATCGTTCCCTCGTTGACAATGTTTTTGAGGTCAAAGTACCTGATAATATAGCGAATAAAGCAAAATTTTCAATCGAACGCATGCTAGCGATATCTTGATATGATATTGTGGTAGTATCAGTAGAACCTGACAGTAGCTTATAGTTTTGAAATCTTTGTCAGGATTTTCGAAGTAGGAAATTGTACTCGGTTCTTACTTGACAGCTACTTATTACAGCTACTTACAGGGGAGTTGGCATGAGTCTACTAACAATACAACTGCCGACTCTAGATCTTCGTGGGTATAGACCTCAACCCCGGACGTACAGTATCACACTGTCTGATTGCGGGACTCTAAAGTATACAGAACAAGACATAATAGTGCCCTATAGATGCTGCGATAATTATAGGAGATCGGGTCCAGAGGCAGCCGCCAAGGGAAAAAAATATTACCGCTTCGCGAGTGCTTCATACGCCGTTAGGATAGGGTATATTTCCTGCACGATGTATACCTGAGATTCACTCTCGGAAGAGAGTTAGAAACATGAAGAAAAATTGGTAAGCCAAATCGAATAAATTTGTGAGCGCCCGGGCCGGGATTCGAACCCGGGTCGCAGGAGTGACAGTCCCACATACTGGACCGGAGTCTACGGTGCAATAATGAGCTAATCCATTCATTGTTGCAGCTCTATACTACCCGGGCGCAACAATCAAATTTTTGATAAAACTAATTAAAATGTTTTGTTTTGGTTATTTTTTACTTATTGAATAATACTGTATTCAGGTGAGCAAATAGATGCTATAGATCCGAAATAACATGCAATGGTTAATTATCAACTTTGAGAAATGCACATTCATTAGACAGCAAAATATCTTTAGTAGCCACATCTATAACATTAAATTGCACCAGAGATGAGCGTAATGTAGCATGGGCCCGTAGCTCAGCCAGGTAGAGTACCGGACTTTTATCCAACGGAAGAAATCCGGCTGTCTCGGGTTCGAATCCCGACGGGCCCGCCTCGATTATAGATCTTGATAGCATCCTAATAAGATAAAAAGTGTGTAAAAAAACTTGGAAGAAATATAATCATAGTCTTAGTAAAACCAGGACCCACTAACTAGATATTTTAATCAATGAACCAAGTAAACAAAAGAAAATTATCAAGAAAAAATGACAAATCCTCTTTAGTATATCAAAAGATCATATTAGATTATGGGAGAACCCTTAGGGAGCAGGTTTTTGCTCACTTTGAGTATTTTGGTTGTTCAATTAATATTCTTACTTCTATTTCTATTTTTTAGCGGAAGTAACACTAGTGTAGGGATGAATAAACATAATGCGCTAGCAAAGGAGCTTGCGGTCAAAAATAATTCTGATATGAATATGGGAAAAATTACTAGCCAAGAAGCCGAATCCATGGTGAACTCTTTTGTTTCTCCTAAAGCCCTGATGGCATCAGCCATTGACCAAATTAGAAATAGTACAGGCATGAAATCAGCTAGCTTGAATAATAATAGTAGCATATTAGCAGATTCGGCCACCATTCTGTTGTCACATGAGGAAATTATGCAAAATGATTTCATACATCTCTATGACTTACCATTATATAAGAAAACTAACGCGCATATAACCGCAAGGCTTCCCTGTAATACAAATTCTATATCTCAGTTAAACATCGTTATCACTAATGCATCAAAGTTGCAGCCTCTTAGTCTTCACCTTGTCAAGGATTTTTCTAAACCTGGTTATGTGTGTATGTATTACGCAGACTTTACTCAGCATATTTCGGGTGATCCTTCCAAGAAGATTAATGACGACAGCAACATTAAGAATAGCAACAATCCTCCAAGCACTACAACCAAAAGGGTGTATCTAATGAATCCTATGAAATCCCAAATAGGGCTGCCCAATACCAGCTCAGTTGTGATAGACGTTACAGGAAGCGGGTAGTCAGGAAAAAATTGCTGTAATGATAGTCTTCTTGGTGATGGCTGAAACGAATTATGTGATCCTGAGTATTCTTGTGAGTGGTTGTTCCGATTAGACTCACAAATAGTGTCCTCAAAAACTAAGTAACACAAATAGAGGAGCTACCGGGCAGTCCTGATCCGTTGATAGTTTCAAAATCTTGGTTTGCCCCTCTCTAAAAAGAGCAAATAGGAATTACGATATTAGCATCATAGTTTATTATTAGTTCAGTTCAGTAATTCTTGTCAGAGTCTGGTATAGTCATCACAAAACTGTAGAGCAAAACTTAAATTTGCTTTCTTGAAAAGTCGTTAAGGGTCGAAAATTCCAACACTTCAGCGGACATATTCTGGATATAGAGCAAAAATAATGCTAGAAGACGGAAGCGTTTTTGTTGGCATCGGTTTTGGGTACCCGAGTACTGTTTCAGGGGAACTCGTTTTTAACACAGGTATGGTAGGATACACCGAAACGCTAACAGACCCATCATATAGAGGCCAGATATTATGTTTAACATATCCACTAATTGGAAACTATGGTGTGCCGAGTAGAAAAATCGAAGATGAATTTGGATTTGCAAAATACTTTGAATCGGACAAGGTTCAGATCAAAGGTTTAGTAGTTCATGACTTATCAGATGTGGCTAGTCATTGGAATAGCGTAATGACGCTAGATCAATGGTTATATGAAGAAAAAACCCCCGGTATATATGGAATAGACACTAGGGAACTCACCAAGAAGCTTCGGGTTCATGGAGTTATGACGTGTGCATTGGTGGTCTCCGACTCCCAAAAAGAGCCCAACGGTTATCCATCTCTTTCCTCTTCTTATTCCTTTGATCCAGTACTTTCAGACCTGATTAAAAATAATCGATATGGTACTCAAAACTTTCTTCCGGAAGTCTCTGTGACTGAACCACATGAGTACGGAAGCAACAAGAACAGTCGTCATCTTATCGTTTTACTAGATACGGGGACAAAATACAGCATCATACGTAACATTCTTAAGAATGGCTACAACGTTATTTCTCTTCCTTGGAATTCGTCGTATGAAAAAATAATCTCTTACGAACCGAAAGGCGTTGTTATTAGTAATGGACCGGGTGATCCCAAGTTATGCAAGAGTACGATTGAAACGGCAGCAAGCCTAATCAAATCATCAATCCCTACGCTTGGAATTTGCCTTGGAAATCAAATACTTGCTCTTGCTGGTGGAGCTGATACGTACAAGTTAAAATTTGGTCACAGGGGACAGAACAAACCATGTACAGATATACGAAGTAATCAAACCTATGTTACAAGCCAGAATCACGGCTATGGCATTGATCCAACGAGCCTTAGTAAAACCGGTTTTAGGGTATGGTTTGTAAATGCGGATGACGGGACTATAGAAGGAATTGAGCACAAGTCTAAACCAATATTAGGAGTACAATTTCATCCAGAAGCATCACCGGGACCCTATGATTGTCTATTTGTTTTTGATAGATTTAGAAATGTTATCGATCAGTTTACGCAGTCAAAAAAAGAAATACCAAGAGAGTCAGCATCAACACGATCATTAACAAGTTTGTCCTCTTCAGCTTCTTCGAACTCTGTTACTCTCTATAGGCCTTATACTCCTGCATCCTCGCAAAATATCTTAAGGACCAAAAAGAAGAAAACAGCTATTCACAGAAAAATAAAGAGGAGGAAAATTGCCAAAAAATGAGACGATAAGAACGGTCCTTGTTCTAGGCAGTGGGGCAATCAAAATCGGAGAAGCAGGCGAGAGTTAGGACAAACATCCTGGCCGCTAATTTGACTACTCCGGTTCACAATGCCTTAAGGCCTTAAAGGAAGATGGGATCAAGAGTGTCCTGATAAATCCAAATATAGCTACTATTCAGACAGATACTAGGTTTGCAGACCGAGTATATCTGCTGCCTATTAACAGTCAATATGTGGAGAAAGTCATTGAAACTGAAAGACCTGATTCCATTATGCTAGCATTTGGTGGACAAACTGCACTCAATTGCGGTGTGGCTTTGCATAAGCAACAAATCTTAAAAAAATATGGAATAACGGTTCTGGGAACACAGGTAAAAGGTATAGAGATTACAGAAGACAGACAGCTTTTTAAAGATGCGATGCTAGCAAGCAATGTCCCCGTTTTGCAGAGCGCTCCTGCATATTCGCTTGAAGGAGCCTCAAAAGTGGCTGATGATATAGGTTACCCTGTAATTATTCGAGTAGCATATACCTTAGGAGGACGAGGTGGCGGTGTTGCCTATAACGAGTATGAATTGCAGGAGATTGTTCAGCGCGGACTTTCGAGCAGCATGGTGAAACAAGTACTCATAGAAAAGTATGTTGGCCATTGGAAACAGATTGAATACGAAGTTATGCGTGATAGCAAAGGCAACAGCGTTATCATCTGCAATATGGAGAATATGCTTGCGATGCGCGTGCATACTGGAGATAATATTGTTGTTGCTCCGTCTCAAACCCTAAACAATTTTGAGTATCATATGTTACGCTCTGCTGCACAACGCGCTACCGCTTACTGTGGTGTTATCGGAGAATGTAATATTCAATTTGGCCTCGATGTCGAGTCGGATAAATTCTGTGCTATAGAGATCAATGCCCGGCTATCTAGATCCTCTGCGCTTGCAAGTAAGGCAACAGGCTATCCACTTGCGTATATGGCCGCAAAGTTAGGACTAGGATACTCTCTACCTGAGTTAATTAATAGAATTACTAAGGCAACTACTGCATGCTTTGAGCCTTCACTTGACTACGTTGTAATAAAAATGCCCAGGTGGGACTTTAGAAAATTCGAACTTGTAAAACGAAAGTTAGGCAGCACAATGAAATCCGTCGGCGAGGTAATGGCTATCGGAAGAAATTTTGAAGAAGCATTCCAGAAGGCAATTAGAATGTCTGATAATGGAAAAGATGGGCTAGTAGCAAACGACGAGCGAATCTGGTACGATAGTGGGGCTGGTCGCCACAATAATATCGCTAAGACACTTAGCATAAATGACAATCCAACTCAATCCACCACCGCAGCTGATCTAGTAGAAAAAAATACGGAAAGCATTGAGCAAGAGTTGCTTTATCCAAATGACGAAATAATATTTAGCATTGTCGAAGCAAGTCGAAGAGGAATGACTATTGATAGGATTAGTGAGTTATCAGCGATCGATCCATGGTTCTTGATGAGAATTAATAACATTCTCATGATGGAGGACAACTTGCGTAAATCCAATTTTGATGAAGGGCTTATTAGACAAGCAAAGAAGATAGGTTTTTCTGATAAGCAAATCGGAAGATGTATGAATATAGACGAATTCAAAATAAGGTCATTAAGGCAGAAGTTTGGAATCAAGCCTGTAATAAAGCAAATTGATACCCTGTCTGCGGAATGGCCTGCAAAGACTAATTATTTGTATCTCACATATGGCGGTGAAACTGATGACGTTGTTGTCGATCCTGCAAACAAAGAGTCTAGAACAATAGTACTTGGTGCAGGCCCATACAGAATTGGAAGCAGCGTGGAATTTGATTGGGGAACAGTGAACATGGTAGGAGGTTTGAAAGAGAATGGAATTAAAGAAGTAGCGATAATTAACTGCAATCCTGAAACAGTCTCTACTGATTATGATATATGCGATAGATTGTATTTCGAGGAGTTGACCCTTGAACGGGTCATGGACATTTATGAAAAGGAGAATCCCTGTGGCATAATTACCTGCGTAGGTGGACAGACTGCAAATAATTTGACGCCACACCTTGCCAAGCTCGGGGTAAAGATAATAGGTACTTCTAGCGATAACGTAGACAATGCTGAAAATCGATCGAAGTTTGGAAAATTGTTGGATTCATTAAATATAAAACAACCTGAATGGAAGAAATTTACAGACATAAAAGAGGCCAAAGCTTTTGCAGAAGCTGCAGGATATCCTATCCTAGTTAGACCATCCTATATTCTGAGCGGGGCTGCTATGAAAGTGGTTTGGGCTGAACAACAATTAGAGCAATTCTTAAGAGAGGCAGCAAACATTAGTCCTGATTATCCAATTGTAATCAGCAAATTTTTACAGGATGCTTTTGAGGTTGAAGTCGACGCAGTATCTGACGGAGAGAATGTAGTGCTCGGTTCAATCATTGAACATGTTGATAATGCAGGAATACATTCGGGTGATGCGATAATGTGCATCCCTCCTTGGAGACTGGACAGAAAAACTATTGAAACAATTATTGAGTATACAATTAGAATCGGTAAAGCGCTTAATATCGTTGGTCCTTACAATATACAATATCTTCTTAAAGAAGAGGAAGTATTCGTGATAGAAGCGAATGTAAGGGCATCGCGCTCTATGCCATTCGTTTCTAAGTTTGTGGGGATAAATTTGATCAAACTTGCTGCCAGAGCCATGACAGGCCATCAACTCCCCGTAGTTGCTACTGACATATGCTTAAAGACGTCAGGGTTTGGAATCAAAGTTCCACAGTTTTCGTTTATGCAGCTGGAAGGCGCAGATATAGTTCTTGGTGTAGAGATGCAATCTACAGGTGAAGTCGCTTGTTTTGGAGAAAGCTTCTACGATGCCTTATCGAAAGCCTATATGGCAGCGGGTTATTCGCTTCCATTAAGCGGATCAGCTCTGATAACTATAGGAGGTCAGAAAAATAAGAAAAAGCTCCTGCCGTTAATTTCACAAATCGCTCAGATGGGTTATAATATAATGGCAACAGAACATACAGCAGAATTTTTGGCTAATAACAATTTCAAAGCTGTTCAGCAGGTATATAAAATCAGTGAACCGGACCGTAAACCAAACATTTCGAAGCTGTTATATGAGCACAAAATTGATTTCATCATTAACATTCCTTCTACTGCTACAATAGAAAAATATGTAGGAATGTTATATGATGAATATCAAATAAGAAGAAAGGCAGTAGAGATGGGGATTCCTGTATTAACAACCCTTGAATCCGCTAGTTCATTTATCAAGACATTAGAATGGCTACGAACTAATAATCCAACTCTGAATTTTCTACGGGACTACCAAAATCTATAAGATTGGTCCTGTTATAATTTACGGATAATGATCTTATCTCCTTTTCCCCCGGCTCGAAGATACTTCAACGTAGGATCCTTTAAAATTAAATTCTGACTTTTGATCCACGAACCACAGGCTATTATTCATAGCCAACTTAATACCTCTGACTCTTCCATGCACAGGTTCTTCTTCTTGTTGATCGAACATATTTGAGCTCATCATTATGTAGTTGTGATTGCTTTTATTTCAGCTGCAAGAATTCAAATAATGTTAGTTAGGCTCTCCATTCCTCCTACTATTGAGCCATCTAGAGTAACAATCATACCATTTTCAATTTCCCTATTTTCCACTATTCTTTTTATTATCGGTGATATGGGTTTTCTATTTCCTCGCTCTAATCTAGTGGTGTAAAGGTATCTATTAAAAGATGGAACAACTATTATTTCCAACATGCCTTGGCTACTTGGAAAGACGACTTCTTTTTTGACTTTAAGGTATAGCCAAACTCTTTGTCCATTAATCACACTTCCAGGTTTAAAGAAGACTGGATGAATATGGCCCATTACAATTCGTTTTATAGCTGAGTGTGCCAAGGAGGGCATAGTGTGACCGTGCAGAAACAATGTATCAAGTATAACCATTCCATGAGCAGTAATAGAATTAACATCTTGAGGAGTTAAGAACCTTATATTGCTATCATGGTTGCCGGGAACAAAATAAACGCTTGCATGTTTAGATAGTGATTTGAGAAACGAAGGTATCGCTTGCCATTCCTGTTTACTAATAGAACCTACTTTGCTTTTTAAGTCTCCAAGTAGAATTATTCCTTCTGCGGTATTGACTTTAATAAGTTCTATCAGTTCGTTTAACATTTCATCAAGAAGTTTATCAGAATCAATCAATATTCCGCTTGTGCATAGCTCGTCCTCAAAGCCGAGATGTAGATCGGACACCACAACGTATTTTTTGATGATTCTTGAATTGGCATGACCTTCATGATTCTGTATCAGTAAAGCAGCATGATCATGTAGAAGACGGACATTTATCACGGCAGGTATATAGCACGCACTCCCCTAATTTGTATAATACAATCCTTTGTCAGCCAAGGCTAAAAAAAAGGAAAATAGTATCTATAGGTTTTGTCAATCCTGATGACATCCTGACTTCATTTAGCTCAATTGGGTGAGCTTTCTACAGACTATATGATATTTTTTTTACTCTCCTCAGTAGCATCGATAAAAAAAGATGTTATCAAAGATATCCCCCACTTATTACTTGGATTCAACGGTTTTTTTGCCTGTTTGTAGTTATAATAAACAACGTTCGTGGCACCAACGAAGCCACAATATAGGCGAATGGTAGTACTATTATTGTTTTGGTATACATTGCCTTACTGAGGCTTCATTGATATTATGATTATATTTAAGATATTTTAACAAATACTAGACAAATTTTAATAATTTCGGTTAAAGGATCCAAATCGAGAATAATACGAAGAGTAAGATAAGATTATAGCTGGAGGCTCATCCTAGAAGTTCTTTTTATAAAATGGATATTACCTTTAGCCTCTACTCTTTTCTTTAATAATATTTATCTAATTGCAAAATAGTGTTTTAAGGTTCAAAATGGATATGTATTAGTAAAGTTATCATAGAGAATATGTTAGTAGCTTACTTAAAGACAACAGTTATCGTATTGATTGCAGTGGTACTAATCATTGGCGTAATAGTACCGGCACTGAGGCTAGCTTTTGCTCAAAACGAAATTAATAATGATTTAGGCAATACTATCAGGGATAATGTCAATAGTCTAGGTAAAGATTTGTCAAATAGTATTATTGGAATGGTAAAGAAACAAATGAAGGCTTCATGCGAAGACGGATCTAGCGGATCGAGTCAAACAGTCTTCTCTGAAGGTAGCGGATCAAGCCAAAGTGTTATGTCGAGCCAAAGTGATGGGACAGGTAAATCAATTATTTCTAGTGAAGGGAGCGGCAATGGCAGGCTATGCGGTGGCTCTGGTGACGATACAATATCTGGTGGCTCTGGTGACGACACGATATCCGCAGGAGCCGGGAACGACAAATTGTTTGGTGAGGGAGGTAACGATGTTCTCACAGGTGGGCCGGGGGCTGATTACTTTGACTGCGGTTCAGGTAAAGATACGATAAAAGATTTCAATCCTGGCGAAGGAGATACGAAGTCATCTGATTGTGAGGTTGTGATAAAAGCAAACCAGAGCGGTGAAACGACAAAGGAGCTCTCTTCATCTCCTTCCACGCAACCTTCATCATCATCGCCATCGGTAACAACTACACCTACAAAACCTGTAGTATCTCCATCAAAAAATCCAGCTAAATCTTTAACACCAAGTTCATCACCATCAGGAACTTCTACTGCTACCGAGAGAGCAACACTTGGCTTGAATGGCTCCTCTATTAACAAAGTTTTGGTAAGAACAGGTGGAGATGAGTCTATAGCAAAATATTCACCTGCAACTGCTGAAGTAGCAGTGGGACAAGATGTGACATTCTACAATCCTACTAAGGTGCCAGACCCGCACACAGTCACTTTTGTGATGGACAACAAGTCAGCAGCATTTCTCTTTGTACCCTTTGCTATTCCAGCAGCCACAACATTTACTGCTCTGCCAGCAGCCGGCTCTAACAGCCAGCCAGCCTTGATGCCGAATTTACAGAATGGGACTAAAACAATAATAGGTGTCAATTCTAGGGCTATTGATCCGATCGTAATCGATTCTGCTGGGAAGGTAAAATCAATAAGACAGGCAAATAGTACGTCAGCTTACCTTAGTGATGGCAGCGAAAAATACATCAATTCAGGGTGGATTTCTCCCAAGGGTTACGAAAAAGGACTTCCGGGTTCGGTGACAGGCTTCACAATCAGCTTTAAGAAACCAGGCACGTACAATTACATCGATACTTTCCATCCATCGATGAAAGGAACAATCACCGTAAAATAAGCTGACCCACTCTAGTCTCTCTGTCGGTCACTTCATTTTTCTTCCTTCTTCTCAATTTTAAATGCCACTCATGACCGACGGCGGAATTGGTTTGAACTATCCGTTCTTAATTAAAGTCTTGAATATCCGCAGTAATTCATGAGATGAGATGGTCTTCAATTTCAACAGAAACGTCATTGTCAAACCGGCGGAGATCCCAATAGCCGTAAGTGGATGAATACCAACTAAAGCACTTAGCATATATACAGCTCCTATACCCCCTGCAAGTGCTATTCCAACACTAATTATATGCTTGATTAATGTGCGTTGCGACCAAATTAGCGAAGGTACGGATGCTGCTATGAAGGCAACCAGTGTAGCTATGGAAGCTCCTAGCGTCCCGTAGTGCGGGACCAAAAAGTAAAAGGCTAATAGAAAAGTAGATACCTCTACTGCGCCGAGCAATACAAGTCTTTTAGATTTTCCAAAGTTATTTAATTTTGAAATCGTATTTACAACAATGCAATATGGCAAAATCGAAACAGAAAGAAACAATAAAATCATGTACCCAGATGTGTATTCTGAACCAATTAAAGACAGTATAAATTTAGGTGAGACGACTAAAATTGAAATTATAGGCGCTGTTAGACTTAATCCCAACCTAGTGCTATCCGATGATAAGTCAGTCTTAGATTTCATTGAAGCTGGAATAACCATGAAAGCGATACTTGCAGCAAAGGATCCTGCTACAGTGCTAATCATTAAAGCTACATAATATACGCCTATATCTGAACTGTGTATGCCAACAGAAGCAAGAAGTACAATACTCAATGTTAAAATGAGGACCCTAGCTAACTTAGCAGGAAAATTAGCCAATCCCTCTGAGATAATTTTTGCAAAGTATCTTATGTTCCCAATCTTGAATTCAAATGTCTTGCTTGCAACTGCTACAGTAGCCACAGACATTATGATATATTGAAATAATATTGCTGATAGCATTCCCAAAGCTCCTAAACCTATTTCTACTAGCACGAAGCCAGCGACGAATTTTATAGCTGTGCTTATTACATCGATGACTAAAATGCTCCTAACGCGAGAAACCCCAAGTAACGCAAAGCGAGGTACAAATGCCGCAGAAGTAAAAAGTAGAGTAGAGATCGCTATCCAATCAAACATAGCCGACGATTCACGAAAAACGTCGTTTATAATGTAAGAAACAGCTGGCACCGTGCCCAATGAAAGAATTATTTGAATAAGAACTCCGGTTGCCAGGATTTGACTACGTTGACTCTGCGAATTCTTCAGGATAGGGTACTCCAAACCTAACTGGGTGAGAGTTGTGATGAGTAAAACAAGGCTAGAGATCATAGTAGCCTGACCTATTTCAGAAGATGTGGTAATTTTGGAGATGATTAGCCAGTAAAGCCAGTTGCCTGCAGCCACTAAGATCTGATCGATGAAAAATATGACCCCTAGGCTTACAAATCTATTTGACGCTTCCATTTTCTATACACGCGCACACATCGATAGAATCTACTGATTTGAAAGGGGCAATTTATTATCTTTGATTTAGTTAACAATAACAACAACAACGTAACTGTCGTCGCCTTTTATTGTGGGCTAGTATATGCCTTATAACTGGGTTTTCCAATAATTGGTTAGCCATATTAACGACTTAGGAATAATTATCTTTGATCCATTACGGCCTGGAACTAGCAAGGTTTGGACAATAGGCAGGAATAAACTTGACACAACTAATTCACTGAAAGAAAAGGAAAATAATGGGTAGAGCGGATGGAAGCCCCTGTTCTGTTGTAGTATTCCCAGAGATGATTGGCTAATTTTGAACCCGACTCATGATGGGAATAGATCTCAAAGTAGGAATGCACTAAGACAGATAAATAAAAGTCCAGGGCATGGTTGTAGACTTGAGCAATCTATGTTGAGTTTTTTTTTGAAAACCAATTTTATAATAATGAAGTCCACTCAAGACTAGCCAATATAACTGGAAGTAAAAAAGATTTAAAAAAAGAAAGGAAGCGACAACCCTAAGCAGACTCTTAACAGTCTAGCAGTATCCAATGACATGACATAACTAGTGATTGTTTACCAATTATGTAAGTGAGATTAAGGTGTCATTTGAGTACCGCTTATCTCTATAATTCTATTGTCTTTACTAAAATCAATTCCCAATATTCTTGCATTAAGGTTATTGGCAACTTCCTTGTAGTCTACACCTTTACCATCTATTTTGACTAGGAATTTGGTGTCAGTGTTTCCTTGCCCTTTCGAATCTATAACATTTCTTGGTAATTCGATCGTAAGTACCATCTTACCGCTTCCTCCTGGACTTATCACAGCAACTACAGTAGTCTTGTCGTTGTCTGCTACCAGACCTAGGAGTTTACCGCCCGTTATGTTATACTTGATTGGAAAGGTATTACCATTGATTACCAGATTAGCAGCGTTGGTAAAATGGCTCATGTTGAGGCTACCACTGCTCGTACCACCGCCCGCAGTATTGGTCGCGGCTGAAGGTACCGCTGAGGTTGTATTGGAATTTGTTGACGTCGGTCCTGGGCTGTTAACACCACCATTTGGTTGGCCCTGTGCATTAACTGGTTGCAACATTAACGAGGACGAAAGGAGGACAAGAATTATTATTGTGGATGATACAATGTGACTAATCTTCCACCCTTTCTCTTCCCTCATGTTCGCTCTAGTAAAATCGATCATTCCTTTCAGTCACTCGTACCTCGTATTTTAAATTATTGTAAGTACGATTAACATGTTATAGGTCCCTGAGTAAAAGTATGATTATGATATTGGTCCCAGAAGTAGCCCCGGACGTCCATATTTTATATAGATTCAGAATACAAACAAACAAAGTAGTAATGGTGATCTAATGAATATTATAGGTTCATGAATTCAGGACATCTAGTCTGTGTATCAAAAATAGCGACAGTTGCCTTGTAGCCAAAGAACCATCCATTAGCTGTTCCCGGATTTAGAACGAGCGTTCTGCCGACTTTTCTGTTTTCGATTTTGTGTGTATGACCACATATAATTACATCATACTTTCCAGATTCAATTAAGGAATTTTTAAGTTTAGGGTTCGTTCCATGGTAAATAACGAATTTGATGCCTTCTTCCTCAATCTCGCAAATTTCACCGTTCATTTGACCACCGATCTCCTCAAATGCCTTACTTAATCCTGATCTGTCTAGATCATTATTTCCTAATATCCCAATTAATTTTATCCCACTAAAAGATCTAACTATTTCAGAATCAACATAATCTCCGGCATGAAAGACAACAGAAACTTTCTGCACTTTGAATAATTCAACCGATTTTTGAACATTATCTAAGTTGTCATGTGTATCTGATATTATGCCTATTTTCATGCGCTGCTTCAGCAATCTTTTTTTGCAATAAAATATAAACCTAAACATTGGCAGGTGAAGTGCTTGGTGGAGGTACTAATGCAGAAATTTAAGTGATTTGATTATAAGGGACATATCATTCTTCACAAAAGTAGGGAGAAGCTGCTGCAATGCAGATGACATGCTTTCTTGATGAGCTAAACCAAGAAGAAATTTCTTTGTTTAACTTGAAGATAGGCTGCGTACGTATGATTTATAATTCAATTTTGCTCGCATAAATATACCGTCTGATCCTCCTGACAGCCCCAGGCCTTGACAGGTTGCAAATCACAACCGTTAGCCGGCATAAGGGAATTTCTGTCAAAAGTATCCATTCAAATGCTAAAATGAGGAAAAGTAAATAGATTGGTTACTCAATATTGCAAAATATTGACTATTCTGTTATAAATGGGACATGTCCATAAATATTCAGTGACTTCGAAATTAAGTCCTATTCCACCAAGCACCCCACGAGGCAAGCAATACTCCGAGATTCTTTTTGGGGTTGAAAAGGCAGTGGGCAGAGGAATATACTTTATGGCAAATGTAAAGGAGAAGATGGACATCTGTTTTGATAACAAAGGTCCTTCTATAGTAATTGAGATCAAGGAGTACTCGAACGGATATGGCGATATCAGAACTAGAGGTGGAAAGATAAGAGCTTTTACTGAGATTACCAAAGAAAATGTTCATTATTGCAAAGAGCTAATAAATATAGTCGATGAGCTTCGTCATTTGGACGGAGTTAAAGGTGGTATTGCAGTTAGCGAGTCAGAATATATGGCGACCACAGTCCTAGACGAAGCAAAACCGTTGACACAAGTTATTTACAGTAGTAATAAGGAGGTAGTAGACCAAGGACAGTATATCTTTGATACGTTATGGAATGCAGCCATTCCTGCAGAACAGAAAATAAGAGAACTCGAAGGTGGAATCCAGACTTATAGAACAAAGATATTAGAGGACCCTGAAGAAATTATCAAAGAAATAGGCCATCTCACTTCGGAATCTAATGAATTATCAACTTGCATTACTTCAGGAGGATTGCAGTTTAGCTACAGCTATTTTTTTGATATTAAGAAAGAATTATTGGCTAAAGAGGCAAAGGGGGAACATTTGGGCATAAGATATGTTACTAACATTGATAGATACAACTCTAAACTAGCAGAGATATTCTTGGAGACTGGTATACAAATACGACATATCAAAAATTCACCGCCAATGAGCTTTGGAGTTTCAGATAAAGAAATTGCTGCTACAATAGAAAAGATGGAAGATGGCAAGAGAGTACAAAGTCTCTTAATTAGTAACGAACCGCTTTATGTTAAGCATTTTAAATCATTATTCGAAGAATTGTGGAATAATGGAATTGACGCATCAGACAGGATAAAGGATATTGAGCAAGGAGTTCAAGCTGATGTAGAAGTTATTCAAAATTCAACCAAAGCTAAGGAGACCTATCTAAACATCGTCAAATCTGCAGAAAAAGAAGTTATGATATTGTTTCCTACAACTAATGCATTTATTCGTCAGGAGAAGATAGGAGTACTGCGGTCATTAACTGAAGTATTAAGAGATCGTACTAGCCTAAAAATCAGAATACTAATGCCTGGACATGCATTAACCGAACGAGCAGTGCAAGAATTGATACAGAATGGTGTTAATAGTAATGTCAAGATTGATATCAGGTATCTGGATCAAATTTCTGATACCAAAGCCACTATTTTGATAGTTGATAGAAATGTTTCTTTGGTTATGGAATTGAAAGATGACTTGAAGGAAAGTTTTGAAGAAGCAATAGGGTTATCTACATACTCAAATAGTAGGGCAGGGGTGTTATCTTACGTCTCTATATTTGAGAACCTATGGAAGCAAACAGAATTATATCAACAAGTTAAGCATGCGCTTACGTTATTGGCCGACACAAATAAACAGCTAGAGTCGGCTAACCAAAAATTAGAAGTCCAAGGAAAAATGCAGAGTGAATTTATCAACGTAGCAGCCCATGAGCTACGGACTCCAATACAACCTATACTGGGACTGACAGAAATCCTTCGCTCTTCTAAGAAGAGGTGTATCGAAGAGCAAGACGAATTGCTTGATATCATCATCAGAAATGCGAAAAAGCTTAAACGACTTACAGAAGATATTTTGGATGTTACAAAGATTGAAGGCAAATTACTCAGGCTCACACTTCAAGATGTTAATTTGAATGAACTAATATCAAATGTGCTTTCAGATTATGGAGATCAAATTAAAAAACTGAGCGATAAGGATGTAAAAATCACATTCGAAACTAAAGAAAATCAAGTTATTGTTGTACGGGCAGATAAAATAAGATTATCTCAGGTCGTCTCTAATCTACTCGATAATGCTATCAAATTCACGAAAGGAGGAACCATCACTCTCAGTCTCGCTGTCGAAAGAAAGGATAAACATGAAAGTAGCAACACGTGGATTGCTCAAAATGAGAATAGCGATAACAAAGGTGATAATAGTAATAAGGGAGTCGCAATTGTAAAGATAAAGGACACAGGTAGTGGAATATCTCCGGATATACAATCAAGGTTATTTTCAAAGTTTGCTTCAAAATCATTTGAAGGTACTGGCCTAGGATTATTCATATGCAAGAGTATCATAGAGGCGCATGGTGGCAAGGTATGGGCTGAGAATAACGCCGATAGAAAAGGTGCTACTTTTTCTTTTAGCCTCAAATTATAGGAAGATATGAAAGAATTTTTTGTTATCACGATTTAACCAAAAAAGTGCGAAATTAGTTTGTCAAAAGTTCTGCCAAATATTTTTTGCTCTAAGATATCCACACTCATCAGCACGATTACACCCCTTTACGAATTTCAGTGTCCTATATTTGATATTCTTTCTCGCGAATACAATACTTAAAACTCAAGGTAACCTTGTTAATCAAGGCATATATAATTTCATGGAAGCAATGGGAGGTGAGCAAGGGAGTAACTACCAGCCAAAAAAATTCTTGGAGTGTCAGAACTAGCGAAATGGTTTGCAAAAATATCTGTTATAGGTTTAGAGCTAGCAAGGACCGACGAGGTAGTTATTATGCACAAGGTTTTAAACGTTGCCAGGTTTGCCAGATCTTCATCGAATGGAATGGTACGAAATGTCCATGTTGTCACATTAACCTACGAACAAGGCCCCGTACCTCACTTGCCTTTTCAGATGCACACCAATGATATTTTGTCTTGCTTTTGCTGAGTTTTGTTAACTTTTGTCTAAACCTCTTGCAGTTTGCTCTCATCAAACGACTTTGACCCGTACCAACAATATCTAAAATAATCCAGGCACCATTCATGAAATAGTAGATCATCTTTGCTGTAGAACATTGAATTCATATCTGCAGTATCACCTTTGAAGGTCGGGAACATCAATGTAGCTTGTTTTTCATTTAGTACTACGCCAACGGGTACCCTATCGACCATTCGTCTTTCGACGGAACCTTTCTTTAGTAGATCCTGAAAGCCGGCATTCTTTAAAAGGTCTGTCCGCTTCCTTGGCACGACGGCTTTTTGAGGTAGTATATAGCTAAACTTGACGCCACCGTCCTTTATTTTTGGAATTATAGTTTCAATTAGGTCCAGAGGGATTTGGGGTAACATGCCATAGATATATTTCGTAGAATTATTGTACAGCTCCTTCCACAGCTCGATAGCAGCTACCATTCCTGGAATATACTCAGAGTTTGTTAATGCTCCTATCCTTTGGATGAATTTCATAGGGATATCCCCTAATGTATGCTCAGAAAAATATTCTTTATTTCTAGAAAGAAAGTCATACGTAGGAATCTGCTTTAATATCGTATTTCCGAATGTCGTTAGAGTGAACGTCCCTTGCGAATCCTTTTTAATTAACCCTGTTTCCATGAGTCTATTGAGGTTTCTGTGGACCTCTTGCATAGTAATATTTAGCTCCTTTGAGAGGCCTGAAAGATTAGCGCCTTTTGTAGCTAATTTGAACAGAATCGATAACCTTTGTTCACTCGCCAGTTCCACGAAGGTCTCGGCTGTATTCTCAAAACTAAGGCCGGAGATAGCGATGTTGCTATTCGATGTGGGTCTTATAGTTGATTCATCTGCAGCAAATTGGTCGCGGTCCCCTTCGCCGTCGCCGTGGTCGTGATCGTTTAACCGCCTCATATACAAGTTAGGGTTAAATCCGCTATTATCTAACCTTTATGTATATAGACGGCTCAATCTGCTCCAAATACCGGTTCACTAATTTTATCTGATAATAATAATTTCGAATTTATCACTAGAGATTTATGCTAGCTTTTAAGAGAAATCATTCAATACTGATTTTAAGCCTTCTCAGGACAAGATATTTAATTAATTACCAAAAAGGAAAGTTTTCATATTACAACCGCAGTGAAACTACATGAACACTTCCAGCGAAGGACTACCCTCATATATTAGCAAAACAAGCTTTGAACTTATCCTCGGCTGTACGAAGAGTCATATCAGTGTCTTATCTAAACTGAATCGAAACGAACGTGATATGACAGGCGCCTCGCTTACTAATGCTGGGATTTCAAAACATTGTCGTAATATCTACGGCAGGTTGCTAGAGAGAGGATGCGAGCTAAGAAATGACTTAGCAGGGCTTAAGAAGAGAGAAGGAATGGAGTGTCATGGGTGTTACATTGAGTAAATCTAAGGTTTATCAATTGCCATCCTCTGTAGAAGTGTTAGGCGCTATTTCAGACACTAGATCGTTGCATATGTTTAAAGTTCTAGAGTCAGGAGCTCTAGACAGCCAGACTATCATTAAACGATTGAAACTTACCCGTAAAGAATACTATTCACGAATGTCGCGATTGACTAAGGTCAATTTGGTATATAGAAGAGAGAATGGAACGTATTCTTTCACTTCTTTGGGTAAAGAATTTAATACTGCCGTTAAGTTGATGGAAGATGCGACAAATATTTCCTGGAAATTGGATGCACTAGACGCAGTGGAAAGACTGGGAAACACATCAAAAGATCATATGCTCAATCTCATTGACAGTTTAATCGATGACACGAAAATAAGAGAAATTCTTAGAAAGAACTACATGTAGCTCGCTTGCATAATAGTATCTTATGACTACGTACTTGACTGTCTGATTTACTGCAAATATGAGGATCTTTCATCAACAAAATTTATTAAATTAAAACGCTTTACGATAACCATGTTCAGCAGACTTGGCATCTTCAAGAGGAAAGATAAAGATAAGGATAAGGATAAGGATGGAGGTAAAGAGCAGAAGAGGGCCTTCAAATGCAAGCATTGCGATATGGAATTTGAGGACAAGCAAAGAATGAAACTACATGGTAAAAAAGCTCACATGGGAAGAGGAGAAGCAAAGAAAAAATGAGCAATGAACGAAATTAATCTAACAGGATCACCGTAAAAAAATTAGATAAGTCCTATTAATAGGAACCCAACAACAGAAAAATTCCACTAGCTGTATCTCATATCAGAGATTATGACTTTCGCTCCACGATTTTATAGCGATTTTCGCTCACATCTAAAAGTTTACTGACTCTCCGATCCTACCGCTCGACACGCTTTGAAGGATTATGTTGTTGATGTTCCTTTTCCTGTCGTGGTTCTTTAATTTTCTTTAAAGAGATGATTGCACCAGTAATACCCAGAAATACAGCTGGAATAAATGTTCCAGCTAAAACAAGAGGCAATGTATTCTCAAAGTTAGTTAACAAATCCTTCATCGAATTAAAAGGAAGACCTAGGAATTCAGAAAATGTAATAGGTAACATAGGATATCCGATCACATAAAACAAGGAGCCTATTATTGCTCCTGCAGCTAACAATCTTTTTTCTGATGCGATGATGCTATTGCCTTTGTAATCTTCGTTTTTATTAAACGAAAAGATTTTCTTGTTGAGAACTACATCGGCTGCCATCGCAGGGAGGAGAATAAGTACATACCATGGGAGGAATGGCATCAGAGCATTTGAGGGAATAATATTGGCAAATACGTTCATGCCTATGAGTACCGCCGTGACTGCAGTTGCTGCACCAAATCTTCCTATGATTCTTGATGTTGTTAGATAGATTATAGAACCAATTAATGGCAATACAATAGTTGCTATTGCTAATTGGAGTATTGGATGAAGGTTAAAGTTAAAATGCTGTCCTTGCGAAAGAGGTAGAGCAAAAAGATAAACATACCATGTAGCCGTTAACCACAAGGCAGAAAGTGCCGGGATCATTACTAGTTTAATCTTCCTTGCGCTTGAGGGTAAGTATTCAGTTATCCTGTTAAGCCCTAGGACAACAGCTACTGAATTTATTAACATAGCAGTCGCAAGAATGAGATGAGTAGGACTTAATAACCCATCAATACCAAATGTTTGGTGCCACAAGAAGTCAGAGGGACCTGCTACGAGAGCTATTGCAGAACCAATAACGAAGAGTTCAAAAGCTATAGCAAAGGATTTTTTCCGAAGTTCCCTCTTTCGTAATAGTAAAATTCCTCCTATCCCAGCAGCTATTGTCAGCAGGCCAACACCTAGATACAGCACCATGTGTGAAGGAGTGAAGAAAGTTTCAGGAAGTTGAAGTAAATGAGAAGTTACGTCCCAGCTTGTACCACCAATCTGCAGAAATGCTCCTGCAGTTGCTAGTATCAACGTGACTAATGATAAATCCAGAGCCCGCGAGTCGCTAAGAAAATGCCTGGTAATATTTCGTTTATTGTTACTTTTATCGTGGCTGTTGTAATCTGACATCTATCTATTTTTCTTACTTTGAATTAACGATCCGAGACTTATAAATATAAGACAAGTAAGTCATTACTCATAAATTACTAATTTACCTGACAATTTACAAGTAGAACAATAGGATCACAATGAGTCCTATAATTTGTGTGAGTCACACAAATTAACAGATTATTATTATATCTCCTGACCGTAAGCAAGTACACCATAACTGTCAAATTGTAGCATACAATGCTAGATCAATCAATTGTAGTACATCTAGTTTTCCGGCCTTCCTCTGTTCTAAGCAGCAATCTTAAAAAATCATATTGTCGGTCTACCATATTTAGTATAGAACTTCACGTACTAGAGCATATGTTTCACTTCGTTCTTGGAAGTTACCATGTCAGGAGTGTGCATGTTAGTTGTCTGGCAATTGATTTAACAGGGAGTGATATAGGACTCAAATTCATTGGATTGTATGCATTGAACGTGTCGCATTTGCAAATGGGAAGTAGCAAGATATGCTCAAAATGACGGAGTAAGATGAGGGAATGAAAAGAATTCTCATAATAGACGATGAAGAGAAGTCTTATTTATCACTACGTACAGTCCTTGAGAATAATGGACTCACGGTCGATGCGTCCAACAATCCGCATGAGGCGTTAAAGAATTTTTCAACTGGATTGTATGACCTGGTACTAGTGGATATCATAATGCCTGAAATGAATGGTTTCGAGCTATATCGTAGACTAAGAATAATCGATAATAAAGTAAAGGTGTTCTTTCTTGCTTCAGGTAGAGTGAATTACGCAATGGTTAGAAAAGAGTTATCGTCTGAATCTGACTCGAATTATATTATTAGAAAACCCATTGAAAATGAAGATTTAATTGAATTGCTAAATATCATAGTAAACTAGGTGGCAGCAGCAGAAGAAGATGATGAAGATGAAGAAGATGAAGAAAAAGCAGGACTAGAAGCAATTCTATACGCATTGTTCACTAGCAGATGAAAATCTCATTCTTGCTCCCTTACATTTGTCTCATAAATTATATAAAAAAGTAAATCAAGGTGGTGTGTAGATCTAAGCAATAGGTGGAAATTTTTCATAACAGCAGGTATTTTTGAAGATCTGTTAAAGCTAGTGGAGTCTATACCAATAAACACAGGCATTCCTAAGAAAGGCAAATTCGAAGAAGGAACTTCAATTGATTCTCAAATTTATTTTGAGAATCCTGATGATGTTGCAACTAGGCTTGGTCTACTGGGGATACAAAAAAATGCCATCAGTTTCAGGGATATAGTAAAACTACTTAACAAGTATCTTAAAGATGCTCGTTGGGACAAAACGATAGTTGAAAAGCGCTCCAACCAGCTGCAACAGATCGGGTTTACGTATCCCCTAGAATATCTATTGTTTGACTTTTGCTTGGCTGCATTGGATAAGGATTATCTTGATGCGCGATTATACCTTTCACATGCATTTCATATTCTTGGATTACACAAGTCCTTTAACCTCCTGTTATCTGTGATAGTTAATGAATCCCTTGCTGAAGAAGACAATAAAGAAGTAAGAGAATTTTTAACTCTCTTAGGAAGAGCAACTGAACCACGTAGCGCTTCTAGTTATATCGATATCTACGGTGAAGGCTTTAAGAATCGATATCAGAAATATCTTAAGGAATTAAAGCAAATAAAGTGAACTATTCAAATACCGAGCAGGAAAAGAATTCTAGGCCAAAAAAATAAAAACAAAATTTTCAATATCTAGAACGTATGTGTTTTGCAATTCCTAAATGTACAGTAGCTGCTATCGGCAGAGTTATGGTCCAATCATGCAAATTGCATGTTCACACAATATCATTTTAGCTACATTGCTGGCTATGCACAGTGGTCTATCACCTTGGCATGAGTTGGTTTGTTGGAGTTGTTGTTGTTGTTTATTTTCTTCTTTTGCATGGTTATTTCGGGCCTCTGCCACAGATATACTGGAAGAGACAACTAATAGTATCAATAGCATTGCACATCCCCAAAATAGGGTGAACTTCAAATTCGAATGACTCACGATTATCATTCCTATTAACATCTCATATATTTGGCGTTCTTTACAGTCAATGCTAAAAAAATTTGGGAGAATTATCATAGCAAAACCCTTTATTTGAGTCATTAGGTAAACAGTTTAGTCGGGCGATATGCATTAAAGAAAAAATGCTATATCGATCGATAAAATGAAACGTATTCCACCTACATGGAACCCAACACGATTACCATCATGTCTTCGTATTCTCAATCTTTAAACATCGTTTATCCTACTCTATCATTATTTTCCAAGACAACATGTGGATTCAGACTCGTGACAATCGGAGCCCACAAATGCATTTGATGTTCTCTACCTATTTTCATTGACCAGGCGTACTTTCGATCTGTTTTTTAATATTTTCTTTTAGTGCATTTTTCAGTTCATTTATCTTGCCGTGTAAAGTCGGGTTTACGCTAGGGGTATTTTTGATGTTGCCTTTCATTTCGTCAGAAGCTTGGACATCAGGTGTGGATTCCCCTTTATTGGTGTTGGGATCTGTAGCTGCCGGACTATGCTGTATGCTTCTATCATTCGATCCGTCGTTGTCTGATTTACTGATAAGACCCATGTTACCACGGCTGGCAGAGTTATTGGTTACTACAGAGTTGTTCTGTAGGCTCGCAGAGCCTACCCCCGTAACATTTACGCTATAAAATGATAGTGTAGGAGGAGTACCACTGCAGGCATATTTGGCTGTAATTTTATTATTTGGTCCTTGCTTTATTTCAGTATAGTTAGAACTAAGTTTAAAGTTCCACTTGGAATAATCTGTTGCTCCACCAGGTCCAGTTGGTGTAGCAGGTTGATAGGGTTTCACACCATTTGCGATAACAAATACTTGGCAATTAGATGTTTTATTACCATCAATAGCCCTCGCAGCAGCACTCGCAGTAGCTGCAACAGCAGTACCAGCTATTCCAGACACCGTTAGATCTTTACCTGTTGTTACTTGTTGACCTTTAGTAGGGGAAGTTATTTTCACAAGATGTAATTTGGGAGTTGATGATGTTGATGATGGCACTACCACTTGCGTTGTATTCGTGGGTGTCTGCTGAGCATATATTCCAGCAGTGTTGGCTATAACAGCAAAAACAATCATGCTAACAATGGACAATCCACTAACGACCAAGTAATTCATATATCATCAATTGTTGTTGCTGATATATTTTGAGTTGACATGATTCTTATTACGTTTTGTTATTAAAATGTGTACATGCGATATTAAATTCTATATGTACTGCAGTAGCTAAACTAGAACAACTGGCAAACAAATATGTCCAGCAAATTCATTAAAGGATTTCTTACTAATGTTCATTCAAGAAAAAAAGGGGTTTTGACTACATGGCATCGGGTAGATATGCTTCGAGACAGCCTGCTAGCTTAGCCCTATCCTGTAGTAGAATTAGTTGCAGGTAGAGTGCTATTGTTGTCGCTCTGATCAGCAAATCCGGTCACTGAGTTGTCATTGCCCAATGTCTCTTGGCCTACGCTTGACTGTCTGCAAACGTCAGATCTATAACAGAGGTTTTCTTGATCCATATGTTGGCTTCTTTGATCTAGACTCACGCTTATACCGTCGCGTATAGCATGTTTAAGAGTTGAGGGATCTGTGCTATTGGTGGTGTGTTTGCTTACAGCAGATGCTTGTGTCGTCGTTTAGAATTGTTCCGCGAGCAACAATGCTGCCATTGCTGCTGCCATAACTATTCCTATTGATTGTTTTTTGTCCTTCATATTTTTCTTCAGTACCAGCAATTATTTCTTATGAGTATATGTGAGGTGTGCAGATTACTACTTTACCTTAATTTTGATTTAAGTAACAGCTAATGTTATTATAGCGAGTAACAAAGAAATAGATCTCATTCAATATCTAGCGTATTTCTTATTAAAATATTAGAAATGTTCTAAATAGCCATAATTGCAGCTATATCAGTTATCAATACTTATGTTATCCATAACCAAATAAAACTTTGAATAGACCATATAAACTTATGATCTAATGTTAATGTTGTTTAAGGAAAGAAATTTGTTTTTGATAGCAATAAGAAAAAGACGATATCGACAATAATCTAACTTTTCTGTGTAATTCATCTAAAAGCTTGGAGCAAATTTTGTCAACTTACTTTCCATGGTCTACGCGTAGAATCGTATCTTCTTTCCTTTTCACTTTGTGTTTCATAATCCTTCATTTTCAAGTTTCTTATCTGCATGCCCGCATCCTGAAATCGTATGGAACAGATTAAACTTGGTCCTGATTCCACCCTACATTAATATTATTTTTATTCGTATTTGTCGGTCTAGTATTATTATCATTATCTCCATGAACGCATTTGAGGTTATGAGAGCCAACCAGTATCAATCAAATCTTTAGTTTGATTTTTTTATAAAAAAGTTGCAAGGGCCGATCATAAGTCCAAAATGAAATACTAAATTTGTAGAGACTATTTCCTAGTACAATAATATGGGGGATGAAGAAAATCGGTCTAGATGTGGCTCATGTAGTAGGTACGCTAATTGTGCAGTCAACTCAAGTTTCATCAAATAATCATTAAAAATGCAGATTCCTGCGTTGATGGTAAATAATGAAACTCAAACAAAAAAAGGGGTTTTAGCTACTTTAGCATCGGGTAGACACGATTCACTTCGTCTTGTTACAAACCAGCACCCGCAGGCAAATTAGGCCCCGCACCTGCAGTCAAGTTAGTCTTCGGTGAATTGGTCTCACTCTGGTCAGCAAATCCAGTTACTTTATTATCGTTGCCCAATGTTTCGTGTGCTACATTTGAGTTATTGCATACATTAGACTTAACACAGTTGTTTTCTTGATTTATATCCTGCTTTTTGTGCTTTGCAGTTGCGTCAGTACTTGAATCGTTGACGCCGGGGTCGAAGTTACCGTCTTTGGTCTGATGTCTGCGACTTGCTGCATCTCCTTGTTGTTGTAGTAGTATTGGAGCGAGAGTTGTTCCAACAATCACCAATATCGATGCTATTGTGATGATTGCAGTAGTTGTCTTGTTCATATTTTATTCAGTACCAGCAACTATTTTCTTATGGATATATACGAGGTATGCAGGTTACTACTTTACCTTAATTTTGATTTAAGTAACAGCATTGTATCAAATTCCTTTGATTGTAATGTAAATTCTAAATATATAGTCATAGTATTTTTTCCTGTGTTTTTGGTACAGGAAGATGAAGTAAATGATTAACGGTAATATTTTGCGTACATTAATTTTAGTTAAATCTCGATCAACCAGATCGTCCTATCAGGTAAATCATATACTTAGATGGTAGATTATTATGTGTAAATTAGACCGCACTGTTTACAAATTTTTGACCCCAGCGTTATTTTTGTAGCACTCTAGAATACTGCTAAAATGATATTAGATTAGAAGTAGAATCACCATTGAGTAGTAAGAGTTGTCCATGTACAACTACCCCCATACTGCTCCAAGATTAGAGGGATCATACTACTTCATTTTGAGATTCTATAACGACCCTATCGATTTATGAAGTGACACCGGATTTATGAATATAACGGAACGATGATTATAGATAAATAAAAATTCCTCAAATATTTATTAGGTGCACCTCTCATGATCATGACGAGGTATATTCAGCTAAAGCAATTCTTTGGCAGAATTGATACAAACACAGTCCTATTAGAATCAATGATTAGTATTGGTAGATTTCATAATATATCGTTACACAGCTAGCTATTGACTGAGATCTATTTCTTTGTT
>Ga0193700_1000027_pt1 | contig 35856 bp, 30 predicted proteins | sample U3s1metaG_FD_143057 | JGI IMG/M metagenome (GOLD analysis project Ga0193700, IMG submission 143057) | Soil microbial communities from a riparian zone of the East river system, Colorado, United States - U3s1 | ecosystem: Environmental > Terrestrial > Soil > Riparian zone | place: USA: East River... | reverse complement strand
CCTGATAGGTAACGCTCTTGACTCAGAAGCACTTTTTTGATCAACCGATCCTACATCAAAACTTCTATTCTAAATATTTCAAATCACTAGTCTTAGTATTCCAAAAGTTGCGCTACTATTTTATTTTGATTGACAAATTCAATCAGCTAATTTCAATATTATCTGCGGTAGTGTTATTTTATCAATAAGCTTGATACAACATAGCTTCCATAACAGACAAAGTTTTTTCGAGCATTGGAGTTAGTCGATCCAATAATATTTCCTCTTTCAGACTGATAATTTCCTGAGTATTTTTTAATGTTATTGTTAGGTTATTGCTAAGAAAATTATTGTTACTTGCCACACTTTAGAAATTAGAATATGAAAGGGAGTCAGTCGGCTGACTAGGGGGTTTGCTATCATAAGTTGTATGTATTGAAAAATATCTAGAGTTGCAATAGCCCCTTTTATAACAATAGAACAAAAAAAGGGAAGAGAGCATCCAAGTGGCTTATTTATTAATGTCGATTCGATGCTGATTATGGCAACAGATGCTGAGTAGTGGTCTATGGAGGTGAGTTGATTGCTATGCCACCGCCACCAGCTCCGCCACCGCCGCCACCGCCTGCACTACCGTTAGAGGTGGCGCCGCCACCGCCGCCACCGCCGCCGTTGGCAATGCCATCGGCAGAAGGAAGGGAAGTAACGTTAGGAGCTGCTAGGCCATCAGCAGGGAGAGAGGCGCCACGGCCGCCACCGCCGCCACTGCTATCGGCAGAGCGGAGGCCAGTAACGCCAGGGGCGCCAGGGGCGCCAGGGGCGCCTCCGCTAGCTGCCGCATCGTCGATCATTGGAAGTATGCCTAATGTAGATACTAGCACTGATGTTACAACGGCCAGTATTATCATTGGGTTAGTTTGGTTCTTTTGCACGAGAGCGATTTGATGCTTGGCTATATATGAATTAGGTTATCCTTCTAAATATTCATTTATCACAATATAATATTAGATTATCAATAACTAGCTATCTCAACTAAATGAGTTTCATAATGTTAATACAAATATTGCAAGTAGTATGGCTGTGGAAGAAGACTACACATGGAAAGTGGAACAAGATATTATTAGGATATATAAAATACAACCAGATAATTTTATCTATTTTTCTAACGCAATCAAAGAGTGATTAGCATCGTATTTAGTATCGGTAAATAATGTCTGTCATTGAATGATGATGATGGAATAGTCTAGGTAATTCCATAAGGTCCTGGCTCTAATGTACGAAAAACCAGGTTTAGAATTAAGAACATCTAGGTGACATGGATTCTCACGACGGCTCCGCTAACATGTTGGGGTCTCTGATGAGCTGCTATTATCTGTTGTGCCACAAAAAAAGAAAAAGGAGATTGGCTTATCTTTTCAGCGTACTGCTGTCACTGGTGATGCACTGTGGCCTTCACCAGATAGTTGAACGATGGAGCTTGCACATCTAGATGTAGCAGTCAAAGGCGCTGTTATTCCACCTCCACCTCCACCGCCTCCACCGCCGCCGCCTGCGGCAGCTCCTCCGCGGGAACCGTCGGTGTCTCCGCCATTGCCACCGTCTCCAGCGTTGCCGTTACCTCTGATGGTGGGCGGACAGTACAGGTTAGCAAGTGCTGTTTGGTGACTGCTCCCACTACCTCTTTTTGCCAAGGCATTGCCTGATGTCATCGTTACTGTTACTGTTGCCGCTACCAGCAATGCTCCTATAGCTATGGCTGATATCGCGAAGATTCCTGTGATTGTACTGTTGTTCTTCATAAGTCTTGCAAATAGCTTAATTTACTGATTTATTTGGATTAAGAGAAATATTGCAATATTTTAAATCTAATTTATCTTCTTACAGAATAGCCCGAAACTGTTCTCTCAACTTTCCGCTGGATGATTAGATTTAAAAATGTTCTAATACAGAGCTATATTGTCTAAATCGTTTCTTTGCACCATAAATAGCAATAACTGAAAATATTATAAAACAAAAAAAAGATGAGGCTGTCGAAGCCCCTCGGTTATGCGATGCTGATCGTGGCTAGTCTATCCAGACCTGCTGTTTACTATGCCGCCGCCGCCGCCACCGCCACCGCCGCCGCCACCTGCGGCAGCTCCTCCGCGGGAACCGTCGACGTCTCCACCATTACCACCGTCTCCAGCGTTTCCACACCCTGCCTGTCTACATCTGACGCGTGCATCTGCGTTCTGGCTCATTGCCATAGCTATTACTGATGTTACTAGTACTGCTGCAATTACAGCAGCTACTAGGATTGTTTGATTCTGTTTCATTCTATTCAATTCTTATCTGATGTTGTTATATTTAAGATTTAGCTAATAAATGTTACATTAGATTGAGAATATCTAGATAGATAAAAAAGACCTAGTCATTTCTTATCTGATGCTGTTATATTTAAGATTTAGCCAATAAATGTTACATTAGATTGAGAATATCTAGATAGAGGAAAAAAGACCTTAATTTCTCTCCCAAAGTGCAGACTATACGATTTGAGATATCGAGATGATGTGATAAACAGGGAAATCTGCGTTTATTACAGCATTCTTAGCGAATCGAATACTTGAAGTTGACTAACTTATTATCTTATACACATTCATAGCAACTCCTAATAGCAAAGCAACTCCTAACAACTCCTAACAACTCCTAATACCGTAGCTTGCTATAGATGCGAAACCAGTATTGGTTGATTGCGATCCACATTCTCTTAATGCGTCAACTGACATGATTAGCCAAATCCGCTTAGAACGTTTCTATTGTCTATGTTCTAGTTCATCCAAGAGATTGGAATATCTTGATACAGGCCATTGGGCAAAACACGTCGAATAGATATAGGCAATGCTTTTGCTTCAATTTCAGCTATTGCTAATGAAACTGAATCTCTTACTTCTGGCGGGATTTCGATAAGGGACGGAGCTCCCAAGGAGAGTTGAAGCGATCGGGCACCAGTTATTCTAGCTTTCTCAAACCGTGTTAGCCCAGGAGGACCAATAAGTACAACGGTTCCATCTGGGGTAACTTCCTTTAGCTCAAAATTAATTTCTTCGTAACTGACTACCTCATCTTCGGGACGGCCTGATTTTTTGATTGTTTCAGCGGCAGCAGCGCCTCCTCTGGTCTGTTCGAGATGTAATTTTGCTTTACTGCCCGCATTAGCTTTAGGACCACTTTCGGCTTTTTGCTTAACTGCATGAGAGGACGAGGAACTAGCTGTGGTTTTCTTCACAGTTTTTTTTTGCTTGGAATCTGCCGTCTTTCCTGCACTCCTTTCTTTAGTGTGTGAGGATTTTTTTTTATGAAATTCGTCACTGGCAGAATGTTTAACCACCAAGAATAATGCAAAAGATAATAGATATCTAATTAAATGTTGCGAAATTTGCAAAGGGCCCAGAAATAAATGTTCTGATTTTTGTTTTCACTAGACCGTGACTGATTCGTAAGCCCTCATTTTTTTATGGAATGGCCGTTTCTCACGTTTTAGATTAACAATAAAATTCGTTTAATTTCTTGACTTTTTCTATTGTTTCAGGAAGAGCCAAGAACAAGGATTGGTGCAAGCCGATAAGGCTTTCAAAGAAATAGGAGCGAAAAAGTATCCATGCTAAATGCGCTTCCGATCTTCTATTATTTTGACGATATATCGAGACCTTAGTTGTGTCATAGTTTACGGTTGTTCAATCGACTTTACGATTTGTGTTTTATTCTCAGACGTTTTCTAATCCGAGGAAACTAAGAAATTAAGTTACCGCCAGGACACACCTTTTCGCAGGCATGTGCTCTACATAACATAATTTTGTTGCGTAGTTTATTATATGGTCTATACTTTGTTGGAATTAAGAGACGACGTGAAAACAAGCCAAAATATAGGATCTGTCTCAAGGCTCACTCTTACTTTGGAAGTAATTGGGAAGGGAACTGCTGAATGCGAAATTGTACGCCATCTTTCACCTCTTACTATTAGCAGGATTTTGAAGGCTTTGCCATTACGAGATAGAGTGCACCGTTTAGAAGATAAACTGGTTTATATTGAAACAGGCCTAATGATAGGAGCCGAGAAGCAGCGAACACAATTCAAGCGCGGAGATGTAGCTTACATGACATCTAATGCGTCGCTATGTGTTTTTATTAGGGACTCGGCTGCGTCGGCGATGAATCCATTGGGCATTATCAGATCTAAATTAGATCTCCTAGAAGCAACAAGGACAGGAGACGTAATTGTTCTTAAATATCCTGATAATTGAAATTATACTCTTTCTTCACTGGCATTTCCAATGAAAAATCTCATATTCACTATTAATCATCTAAGGATAGTAAATAGACAGAATTATCTATTAAGCCCAGCTTTAGTCTCTAACAATTCTATCTATTCTTTTTCACTGAGGTGGTTTTATGACTTGATAAACTCTGTGTCCGCTATAGCCTCCTGTGCTCTTCACGATACCTTTAGCTTCCAAAGACTTGATGTAAGCATTGGCTACAGAAATCTTCACACCTACTGCTCTTGCGAAGCCCTGGATTGTAAGAGCCTTCATATTCTGCAAAGCCCTTTTACCGTGAGATTCCTCTACCAAAACTGAAAGCTTCTGTTTTGACTGCGTTTTGCCTCCGCCGCCGCTAGCACTTCCTGTTCCTCCCCCTTTTTTGCTGTCTCCTTTCTTTTGAGCTTTAGCATCTGCAGCTGCTGGTCCAGCTGAGGAAGCAGTTTTCTCAGAAGATCCAATCGGTTTTTTCTTTACTCCTCCCATAACGCCTTATTAGAAAACTACTACCACTTTATAATCTATAGGGGTAATATTCAAGAAATGCGAGTATGAAATTAAAGAAGCCGTACACAATGCTTCTATACTTTTTACTTAAATGAATTTAAACAACAATTGCAAAATTACAGAGTGGATTTTTCCACTATTGTAGACACTTTTGAACAAATGGACCAGACATCCAGTAGGCTCGCTCTAACTGAGTTCCTAGTTCGTCTTTTGAAAAAAACTCCGATCGATATCATAGATAAGGTAATTTACCTAATTCAAGGCAAGCTTTATCCTGATTATGAAGGAATTGAGCTAGGTCTAGCCGAAAAGATGGCTTTACGTTCATTAGCTAATTCTATTGGTATCGATATCGCTACTTTGGTAGAAGTCTATAGGAAGACCGGAGATATCGGAGATTCCGCTCAGGAGTTAATGAAAAAAAAGAACCAGACTACCCTTTTCGGAGAAAAGATGACGGTAGAACGAGTTTATTCAACTTTTGACAAGATAGCTAGAACAGCCGGTCCCGGCTCCCAAGAAATGAAGATGAGGCTTGTTAGCAGTCTTCTAAACGACGCAACTCCAAGAGAAGGTCGATATATAATGAAATTCGCAGTAGGAACATTGCGTCTAGGTATAGCAGATTATTCAGTTTTGGATGCTTTGGCGTTAGCGTTTACTGGTGACAAATCTAATAGACGTATTCTCGAAATTGCTTATAATGTCTCAAGTGATCTCGGGGCGCTTGCTAAGCTCTTGGCTACAAAAGGTTTAGAATCCGTAAAGTTACTCCAGATTACCCTCTATAAACCTGTAAGGCCGATGCTAGCAGAGCGTGTTAGTAGCGCAGAGGAGGCCCTGGATAGAATGAATAATTCTGCAGCATCTGCAGAGTACAAGCTTGACGGCGAAAGACTACAGATCCATAAAGGCAAAGACAATGTCCAATTATTTTCAAGAAGGCTTGAGAAAATTACAGATCACTATCCTGATGTCGCAGAGGCAATAAATTCAATTCGTAATGTTAAAGGAATGATACTAGAAGCAGAAGTCATAGCAGTTAATGCCGATACCGGAGAGTTTCTCCCATTTCAAGAACTAATGCATCGCCGCAGAAAGTATGGCGTAAGGGAAGCTGTGGAGGACTATCCCGTTGTTATAAATATTTTTGATGTCTTGTATTTTAATGGAATTGATAGGACAGGCCTTACTTATCAAAAACGTCGAAAACTAATAGAGAAGATACTGGATAGCTCGAATAACGAATACATGAAGTTGGTTCCTCAAATCATTGTCAAAAATACCGAGCAGGTTGAGAAGTTTATGGCAGATGCCATAGAAAAGGGATGTGAAGGTTTAATGATAAAACAACTTTCAAGTACATATAGAGCGGGCGCGAGAGAATTTGCTTGGATAAAATTAAAACGTGAATACAGAAGCGACCTTGCTGACACACTTGATTTAGTTATTGTCGGAGCTCTATACGGAAGAGGACGTCGGGTAGGAAAATATGGTGCACTTTTGCTTGCAGTTTATGATCCCAAAGCTGATCTCTTCAAAAGTACTTGTAAAGTAGGAACAGGTTTCACAGATCAACATCTTCAAGATTTGTATAGCAATTTAGAAAAACACATAATTACGCACAGGCATGCACGAGTAGATACAGGAATGGAAATGGACGTATGGTTTGAACCAAAAGCTGTTATAGAGGTGGCTGCATCCGAAATAACTTTAAGTCCTTCGCATACTGCAGCAAAGAATTCTATAAGAGAAAACTTTGGCCTTGCATTAAGGTTTCCAAAATTTACTGGAAAAATTAGGTATGACAAGAATCCTGAAGATTCAACAAATGTAGAGGAGCTGGTTTCGATGTATAGAAGCCAGAGAAGGTCACCAAAAGGAGAGAGTTAACTGTAGTCTAGAATTTGCCTTTTTGTTGAAGGCTCGGCTCTCTAATCTTATCGTTATCATAATTTATGTATGATCTATGACACCCATTTAACTGAGCATATAGCATAAAGATCAACTCAACCCACAATCTAAGTTTGTTAGTTGTATCGACTTCTTTCGAATCTACAAATACAGATTTCAAAGATCTTAATAATGTACATTTTGATTACATATGAATCACAAGGGATCTTCTTGCGGAATGCATATAATTCTGGTGGGACTCTCTTATATCAGGAACAAAAACGACGACTAAAATATCAGTGTTGCTTGGATCTTTGGTAATCATTATGATGTTGTTATATGGTCCCTCTATAGTAGTTAACTCACTTGCCGCTTCTCCGCTTAGCTACAAGGCAAATACTTCTGGCGATAATAGTACAAATGGAACACTACCAAAGGGCCAACAGAATCAACAATCTTTCTCTATACAGCCATGCGATAAGACTCACCCATGTGTGTCATCCACAGGTCCAACGTAAAAGGTATATGATCTAGCCTGCAGAGCTGTCATGATTCATGATTATAGTAGTACTGACATTGGCATTATAAGCAATTTTCTATTTCGGTATGATTATGAGGGTTTTGTCATGCGGAGTTATTGAAAAATATAGATCTGTTGCAATCACCAGAGGTTAAAATTTTTGTCGCTCTTTAATCTAAATTGTAAAGAACCTTATTTAATCAGTGCTCTTTCAAGTGGTTGAACTATTATTACCAGTTTAAAGTTGGTTAAGATGTCCTTGCATCTGTTGCGTATTGTTACTTCTGTGATTCCTGCTAGATTTGATATATCTACTTGTAGAATATGGATGCCAAGCAGTACAGCTGCTAAATATATATATGCTGCAGCAAGTCCATTTGGGGATTTACCATCTGCAAGAAGATGGTTATTAGTTTTATGAGCAATATCTATTGCAAGTCTCTCAACTTTCGTATTAATTTTTGCTATGTTTACAAGTTTGGCTATATATTGATCTATTGCAGGTGTTAATGGAACCGATGACGATGGTGATGATGATGATTGTAATAGTGGTGGTAGTGGTGGTAGTAGTGGTGTCTCTGTCATTGTTGTTGTTGATGATGTTGTTGTTGTAAATTGTGCAAATGCTGGTGCTGATGACGAGGGAGAAGGAGAAGGAGGGGGAGAAGTAGATATTACTGATGTTGCTTCTGCTCGCAAAGATTGTTGTTGTTCTTGTATAAAAATACCTATTTCCATTACCATATTTCGATAATATTTGGATGCAAGTTTCAGATTGGACTTATCCTGTTCAGTAATACCTGTTGCTTTAACTATCTCTTCCAATGAGCGTATTACTGATAATCTTTTACATGCCAAGTAAATTGTTGCTGCTGCCATACATCTAATTGATTTTCCCTTTGCTTCGCTCTTATTTTCAAAATTTCGATAAATCATAGCTGCAGTTTCTACTAATGTCTTTGGAAGTAACATCGAAGAACAAGTTTCATTAATTTTAGATAAAACATTTGAGAGTCTTCTTTGCTTAGGAGAAGCAACTCTTATTCTTGAATGCCACTTGCGCATGTTATTCATCTGTTCTGCCATATGGTAGTCAATAGATTTACCGCTGTAATCTTTTGAGCTAAAACCAATTTCTGTTCTCAAACCATAATCGTGTAGGGAATAGCTGGTAGAGCCACTAGCACGTGTAACTCTAGATTTTTCCTTAAAGTCAGTTGAATGTGATTCCGGTCCATAATAATCTGCTTGATCCATTACTACATATCCACATTTTTGGCATATGTACTCGCCTTTGCTACAATCATGGACAAGACCCGATTCACACTCAGGACAACGCGTATAATATTCTGAAGAATTCATCGTCAACGATTCCCCAGAAAACGGCAGATAGAAGAACTGCCTGTATTACATTCCAAGCTAAACTCCATTAATTTTTTGGATGATATCTGGCGTCTTTTGCCTAAGGATAGATAACTGTTTTTGTTATTATCTATATCTGTATTACTTTCATTAAGCGATCTAATATACAGCGCTCTGACGGTCTTGAACAAAAAAAATAATTCTTTATAGAAGTGTAAAAGAAAATTCTGCATCAGCATATCGCCTAGGAGATATTACTCTATTTATTTAATATGGTTATAACAATTTATCATTCTTGATAATATTTTTAGGTCCATTTCGATTTTATTACTGAGAGATCTTCTAAGTTTTAGTTTGAAAGTCAAAAATAATTTCATGGAGTTTTTAGCAACCTCTCTGGTTGTTGCTATATTTACTAAAAATTTTTGACAATCGTCTTTATTATCATATCGCACTATTCAGGATATGAATCTTTTCCACAAGATGCCGCGACGTGATAGAGCTTTTATAATTATCTTTACTCGAGGAGGACAAAAAAGTGTCTAGAAGAGGCGCGCTGTTTGTTTTCTGGGTTTTAGGATTTAGCATAGGCTTCATAGGATATCTATCTCTTCCAGGAATAGCACAATGGTTTTCGGCAGTGTTACCTAATTTCCTGAATCAAGCAGTAATTGGTGCATTAATAGCAGGAGTAGCAGGCTCTGCTGTAAGTACGTTCTCTATAGTCACATGGGCTAATAAAGCCTCAGTATAATGTAGCTGTTTTTGTACCAATAGATAATGACACCGTAGAAAGGAATCAACAAATAAAGATTCCCAGATCGCATGGCAAATTATTTATAATGTGTGCATTTTTTCTCTACTGATGGCTCAGATATTCTCAGAAGCGACAGATCATTTGTTGAGTGAATTTAATAGAGTCAGAAAAAATAGCTTAAAGCTCTTCAAGCCTCTAAGAATAGAGGATGCAGTTATGCAATCAAACCCCTTTGGTAGCCCTCCTAATTGGCATCTGGCTCACGTTACTTGGTTCTACCAAAAGGTACTAGAGAAACATCATAAAAAATTATCAGACTCGAAAAATGTCAATCTAGATTATCTAAACTCCTACTACCAGCAGTTTAGAAAAATACTTCCTAAAGGTGAAAGAGGCAGATATCCCCGTCCCACGGTAGAAGATACTCTAGGGTACAGAGCCTATGTTGAAAAGGAGGTCATTTCCTTCCTGAAAGAGGAACAAGGATTAACAGAGGAATTAATCTATGACATTCAATTGGCTAATCAACATGAAATGCAGCACCAAGAGTTAATGATCTATGACTTGCAACATTATTTCAATCGGTTCTCCCAGCCTGATGACAACTACAATCCTACTACTTTTAGAAGCACACGCGCTTTTCATCGTGAAAAACAAATGCAGGCTCCCGGGGAAATGGTGGCCATCGGTGAAGGAATCTATGAATTAGGTTTTAACGGAAATGGGTTTTGCTATGATAACGAACTCCCGGAGCACAAGATTTATCTCCAGTCCTATAAGATCGATATTAATCCCGTCACGAATGGAGAATACCTAAAATTCATTGAAGATAAAGGATATGAAGAATTCAGTTATTGGTTAGCAGATGGCTGGGATTTAGTTCAAGAGCAAAAATGGAATGCTCCACTTTATTGGATTTATGATGATAAACAAGACAAGTGGATGAAGAAAGACTTTCGAGGATTGAGAGAAATCAATCCTAATGAACCAGTTACAAATGTTAGCTATTACGAAGCTGATGCTTACTCTAGATGGCTTGGAAAGAGAATTCCCTCTGAAGCTGAATGGGAGAAGGCTGCAAGTTGGAATGAAGACGAGCAAAAAAAGAACCCCTACCCTTGGGGAGACGGCATCCCCACAACGAAGCATGCAAATCTGCTCGAGTCCTACATTTGGGGGCCATCGGATGTTGGCTCTTTTCCGGATGGACGAAGTCATTACGGATGCTACCATATGATAGGTGATGTGTGGGAATGGACATCTTCAGAGTACACTCTTTACCCAGGGTTCAGGCCAAAGTTTTCTGAGTACACCGATAAGTGGGCCATTAACCAAAAAGTCCTAAGAGGGGGCTGTTTTGCAACTCCTGTTCACCAAATAAGAAATAGTTACAGAAATTACTTTAAACCTCACGAAAGAATCCTGTTCTCGGGCTTCAGGTGTGCAATTGATTTATGAAATCTAAATCATGACCTTGATTTTGATTATGACTAGGAGTAGATTTTAGCTACCTTGGCTTCTCTACGTCAACGTCAAACAGCCGGAGATAAAAGTGATAAACTAAACCATTTTTTCTTGTCATAAAAATTCTTCTTTAATGTTAAGCCGGCATCATTTGCGAGACCTCTTATCTGGGCAGGAGAGTATTTGTATGAATTTTCTGTGTGCACTCTTTCGTTCTGTGCGAAGCTAAGACATTCACCGATTCTATCAATAACCACCTGCTGGTCACATTCAGATATTAGATGCATCTCCACACGACCTTTATCCTGGTTAAAAAAAGCATGATGGCGAAAATTACTTAGAACAAATTCTCCTCCTAATTCTCTATTAATTCTTGATAATAGATTCAAGTTAAATTTCGCGGTTATCTCTCTTTTGTCGTTGTATGCTGCTTCCATTATCCTTTTGTCTTTCAGAAGATCTATCCCCAGAAGAAGGTTATCGTTCTTTTCCATTTTACGCCTTATAGTTCTAAGAAATGATTTCGCGTTCTTTGGTTCAAAATTACCGATGGTAGACCCTAGAAATAAGATTAACTTTCTATTTGGGACAGGATTTCTTGCACCTATAAAATCACCTGCTTTTTCAATCCCTTTAATGTAATCAGCACATATTCCAATCGTACGAAGGCGTGAAAACTCAGATGAAAGTTTCTTCATGGTATATTGGAGAATGTCATGGGATACATCGATCGGAAAATAATATAGGTTTTGTTTTTTCAAAAGGAAATGCTCTAAAAGAATTTTGGTCTTTTTAGCGCTTCCGCTTCCAAGCTCAACAATACTTGGAGCTTGATGATTAAACATCTTCACGATTTGTGGTGAGCATTGTTTTAATATGGCCAATTCTGTCCGTGTAGGATAATACTCGGGTTGATCACAAATCACTTCAAATAGTTCTGAGCCAACAGAATCATACAAGTACTTCGGCAGTATGTATTTAGCATTAGTTGTCCTTGTTAAACCCTCCTTGATATCAAGGGCAAATTCATTATCGATCTTTGTTTCGTCTGTTTTATAGATTAGCATCTCTTTACTCTACTTGAATAGATTTACCTGTCACGTGTTTCTGATAAATAAATCATGCGCCAACAATATCAATCTTGTAGCCCCAGGAAGGTTGATTGTCTAAGCATCATCCATTTCCATAGAGATGGGGTGTTTCTCAGCAATTGTGTGCCCTTGTCCCTCGTGTCGCTTGCTCGATGTTTTTAATAAAGTTCAAACCATTCTTTGTTATCCACCTATAGTTATCAAGAGTTAAACTTGGCTCGAAGCTGATATATTCGGTATATCCAATTCTAGCTAGATTTGACATTATACTGCCGAAATCAATATGTGCATATCCGGGCATCTTCCTATTATTGTCTGCAAAATGCATGTGATGCAAAAGCGTTTTGGACTTTTGAATAGCATAATCAAATGAATCCTCTTCTATATTCATATGGAACGTATCTAACAGTATCCCAAAGTTATCTTGGTTTATTTTGTTTGCGAGATCAATAGCATCGCTTGCGGTTGTACAAAACGGCGTACTATAACGATTAAGAGGCTCCAAGAGCAACTCGACCCCATGATTCTTGGCAAAAGCAGTTAGTTTACGGAGAAGCGGTATAACACGGTCTATTAGGCGGGATTTTTGATCTTTTGTAAGTATACTATGAGTCCTATCAAAAGAAAAAACCTCATCGTCAGCAAATAAGCATATATTGAGCACTTGTGCTCCTAACAACTGACACATTTCAACACAGCGTCTTACATATACTTCGGAGCTTTTGATAACATGGGGTAGTGAGCTTAATAGTTTTCTATCCGCGCCATTTGTGCTACTTGAACCCCACATTCCTGTTATTCCGCATACGGGCATATTGAATGAACGAAAGACATCCTGTAATGATTTCATGTTTACGTTTTCTGGCTCGCCGATCATCTCTAATCCGTCGTAACCTTGTCGAGTTAATCTTTCTATAGTTTTGTCGATTTTCTCCCCGATGTCTTTAAACGAAGAAAGTGTTATAGAATACTTACAACTTGCCATTGACATTTCATCCTAAAGTTTCTGTCCCTACTCCTGCTACGAAATTAGGTTAATTAACGCATCTTTAATATTCACACACTCTATTGTCCCAGCAGTACCATTTTGTGTTAGACCTGTTTTTTTATCGGAAGAATAAAAAGCAAATCCTTCTCCAGTAGCATCATTTCTCGGCCTACCATGCGAACCTTTTATCAGATCGGTATTTAACGATATTGATTTTGTTTTTTGATCAAAATAAAGGTCAAGCGGATCGTAGCCAGGTTTCCGGTGTATATCCACTGTTCTTGCAAAGGCTGGCTCAGAGTTCTCATCGTACCACCAATAATAGCTAAACCATTTATCTCTATCTGATATGGCAATCAGCTCGCCGCTTCGTTCGTGATTTATTCCGAACAGTTTTTTATCTTCTTCAGTGCAAAGTACTTTATCTACCCCTTCGATAGATTCTAACAACCTTTTGATTTGATTCGTGTATCCCTTCTTTATGTACAAATGAGCTATCTGGTGGTCGACCATAGCAAACGCAACGCTATACTCATGATCAATATACTCTCTACTGTTTATCTTTCGAACTGCGAGAAATCCTGCATCTCTAAGTTTTAGATTCAGTGGCACCGCACTACTAACATCGTTGAACGCGTACTCCGAAAGGATAACAAAGCTAGTGTTGTCTCTGATCCTCAAATCACTTGCCGTTTGCTCCAGCCTGCCCACCATGTCATCAGCTGTTCTCAAATCATCTCTTACCTGGTCACTTTTTTTTCCGAATTTTTGAGCTGAATAGTCGATATGTGGGATGTATACAAGCATCAGGTTAGGTCTCTCTGTTTGTAACGTATATTCGGCTGCCTTACATATCCAATCACTTGATTTAGGAGATGCAAATGGGCCCCAATAATCAGCAAGATTAAATTCTCCACATTGTGGCTTTAATCTTTCATCATAGAAACCAGGTGGTCTAGAATAACACCAGTTAATGACCCCATCTTTCATATGAATTGGCCTAGGAGTGACAACTATGTCTGACTGAGTATACATTGTATTTTGCCAGAATAGTACAGCAGTCTTCGTGTTTTCAGGCTGATGTTGATTACTTGCTTTCAATAGATCCCATATTCTTGCACTTTGAACTAGGTTACTCGATTGTTCCCAAAATGAAACACTATAATTTCCTCTATCATAAAGACCATTAGATATTATCCCATGGCGATTAGGGTACTCTCCTGATAACAAGCTTGCTTGGACGGTGCATGTAACGGCAGGAAATGCCGGCGCCATTCTAGAGTACTCTCCAATATCCGAAATTTTTTCGATATTTGGAGTCAACCCTGACTGCACATCTTGAAGTTCCAATCCTACAATATCTACTACAATGACGTGTTTTGTCATATCTACTTCACCTTCGTTGAGCCTATCCATTACATATTAGAATATACACTATTAAAATGTGCCACTAGGTAACATAAAACTTTCTCGACAGAATTATTGCCGGCATTATAAGCATTAGTGTTACTAGTCCATATGCTGTTCCTGCGCTTCCGCTTACGAAAGCAGAATCCAGAACAATAATTGAGAGTACCATCGTTTTGATTGTCCGTTGAATATCCTTCGAGGATAACGGCTGACGTTGGAGTAGCGGTTTGAAAGTGATTATCATAATTATCGCAAATAATGCCAGATTCGCGAATAGATCTTTTAAAAACACTCCAACAAGTCCTGAGACGATGATAATAGCTAGAACGGCAAAAATCATAAGAAATGATCCTTTTGCAGTACGCACTTTATCTGTTTCATCAATTTCTTTTCTGCTGAGCCTACTAATCGCAAATACAAATACGAACAATGATACGGTTACTACAGCAATCCTAGCAGAATTGTTGATGTTTAGTACCGTCGTTAAAAAAATTGGACTTGAACCTAACATCACATTAAGTGCTCTAGCGGCTCCCATCATCCCAGGACCATAAACGCTATATTTCATCCTGTAATCATAGGAAACGATCGTCCCTGACAAAATAGCTGCAATAATAAAAGTACTCGTACTAACCAGAAGCGAAATAAAGTTTGCGGCGATGATGAAAACAATGCCAATTAGCAATACTTTTCGCTTAGACACAGTACCAGCTGGAAGTGGTCTTAAAGGACGTTCCCTCCTGTCGACTTCGATATCAAAATAGTCATTTAATACTATTCCACTAAGGTAGAGAAGAATAGAGCATATTATTAGAATAGCTAAATGTAACCCACTAGCGTTTGCAGGTTCGACTACTGCGTAATAACCAGCTAGGATATTAGATGGGGCCGTAAATACATTAGGCAGTCTGAATAAGGTCAGATATTGCCTAAGCACAAAAGTCCCTCCATGCGTTACGGTTAATAGTTAATCCAATGGATGACCAAGAATTATTAAGGTTCTTAAATGTCCTACGATCGGTTAAGAATTAGAATTACTCATAGCATTAACTGCGACACTATTTTCGTGTCTAATAGGCTGAATTGGCAAAGCTCTAAAACCGAGTCAATTCAGCTCAATATCATGTATGTAAGCTGTTGATCATATAATGTTATCATTGAGAACTTTTAGGGCATTCGAAGCTGCGTAAATAGGATCGTCCTGATACGGATAAAGCTCCACCGTTACGAATCCGTTGTATCCAATTTCATCTATTGCTTTGAATACAGATCGAAAGTCGATAGCACCCTTGCCCGGGATTAAGTGATCGTGCACTCGGCTCTTTGCGATATCGGCTAGATGAAAATGCTCAATATAGTCAGATAATTTATGGACTATTTTAGCAGGATCCTCCTTGACACAAAAAAAATGCCCTATATCAAAATTAAGTCGTACGACTTCTGAACGAATTCTCTTTATAAAATTTAGAAATTGTTCTGAGCGTTCTATTAGCATATTAGGCTCCGGTTCAACCAGGATGTTGACGCCTTCCCTTTCTGCAACCTCTGTCACCTTGCTCAAATTACTAACAAAAAGCTTTTCTAGTTTTTTTCTATCAATTCGTCCATCGACCGGCCCTCCTGGTTCAGTAGAAAGGTTCTTCGCCCCGACATCCTTTGCCAGCATTATACAATTGATCGTGTGTTCAATACGTAATTGAGCAAAAGTGGTCTTATCTTCAATCCACGAGGGATGATAAATGTCTTGAATAGCATATAGTGTAAAGGCATTCAAGTTACTGATTTGCAAATTGTAATTCGATATAAGACGCTTAAGTGAACGTCTGTCTTCTTTCTTGAAGACAGGTGGATAAGCATGAGGGACATCACACAAAATTTCGACACCCTCATATCCAACTTCGCCAATTTTCATAACAGCATCTTCTAGTGGATGTTTTTTAAAGGCATTAGTACTGAAGGCAAATTTCATACCAGCTCATTAATTTTTTTCTTCTTTAATATATTTGTGAAACTAGAACAAGATATACTGAAAAGGGTAAGTTCTAAATCCCAAATCATTATGGATTGCCAAAGTTGTAAGATAATAGCTGACTGTCCTGATCAACTGTAGATTGGCTATCAGGGACGATCAACTAATATATACATACTTTCAAAGGACTAATCGACGATTTGGGCAAAGCTGAACACGCAGACGATGCACTTAACATAGACCTTGCAGGTTTGAAGCTGCGTAACCCCACTCTGTTAGCTTCAGGCTTCCTAGGAATTTCCCAAGACATTTTTAACCGACTATATGCAGCAGGAATTGGTGCAGTTGTCACCAAATCAATCAGCATTGATCCCCGTGAGGGATACAGAAATCCGACAGTCGTAGCTGTAGCAGAAGAGAGTTATTTGAATGCAGTAGGACTAGCTAATCCGGGAGCAGATGCGTTTTCTAAAGAAATTGAATATAATGTAAACGTACCTATAATAGTTAGTCTTGTAGGCTCAGATTCTAATGACTTCCCTCCTATTATAAAAAAGTTTGATCGATTGAACATCTTAGGCTATGAAATAAATCTATCATGTCCGCATGTGGCAAAATTAGGCACCGAAGTAGGGGACGACCCAAAAATGGTTGAGCAAATAGTAAAGACAGCCAAGTCTATCACACACAAGCCATTGATTGTGAAAGTCGGAATAGGAAATTCAGACGTAGTAAACATTGCCAAAGTCGCGAAAGACTCTGGAGCTGATGCTGTTACTGCAATTAATACTATCCGAGCTATGGTCATTAATGTAGAAGATGGTATTCCAATTCTAAGCAATAGAGTGGGCGGCTTATCCGGTAGATCGATAAAACCGATAGGTGTTCGATGCGTATATGAAATATTCAAAAAAATTGAGATTCCAGTGATTGGATGCGGAGGAATATTCACATGGGAAGATGCTGTCGAGTATATTCTTGCAGGGGCCTCAGCAATACAATTGGGAAGTGTTATAGGCTATCGTGGCATTTCAGCATTTAGAGATATAACTCTAGGTGTCAGCAAATATTTGAAAAAAAAAGGGCTGGGAAACGTAAAGGAGCTTGTTGGTCTTGCCCACAAATATTGACAGACTCAGAACCAGATTTATTGAGTATATTATAAATGAGACACCAACCGTCAGAACATTGATTTTCAGTGATAAGCAGGCTGCTAGGGCAAAACCAGGCCAATTTCTGATGGTCTGGATTCCCGGCAAAGAGGAACTTCCGATGAGCGCAATGGTGGTTCAGGGCAAAGAAGATTATGCAGCTGTAACAATTAGAAAATATGGATTTGGGTCCACTTCGTTGTATGAGAAAAAGATAGGAGAGTACCTGGGAGTAAGGGGCCCTTATGGAAATGAATTCAAAATTAGTAAGAACAGTAAGAATGTTCTTCTAATTGGGGGAGGAACTGGACTTGTTCCTCTAATGCGGTTGCTTCGAGAGTTGAACAATGCCAAAATAGCATGTACCTTTCTCATAGGTGCAAAATCACAAGAAGAAGTTTTCTTCGAAAACACAGCAGACACATTTCTTGATAGAGTGGACCATAAGGTGATTGTTTCTACAGACGACGGGAGTTACGGCCGTAAAGGGTACACGACTGACATAATGACTGATCTCATTAAGACAGAAACATTTGATGCAGTTTACACATGTGGACCTGAGATAATGATGAAAAAGGTGCTAGATATTGCATCAGCTAGGTCAATCCCGGTTCAAGCTAGTGTCGAACGACATATGAAATGTGGAATAGGAATCTGTGCAAGCTGCTGCATAGCAGGTCAACTCGTATGCAAGGACGGGACTATATTTGGAGCAGACCAACTTCAATCTATGGTCGAGTTCGGAGTCTCTTATAGAGACAAAGCTGGACGTAGAATGAAATTCTGATTTCGTATTCTTAAGTGTCATAGTAGCATAGTATTTTGCAAAAGAATTTGTCGCGGAATTCAAAAATCTCTGCCTTGTTTTCTTTATCTTATTGACGATGGTGTGAATCTGAGTTGAGAAAACTATCAAGTGATATGTTCCCTAACAATCTAAATCCTTAGGTAGATATGACACTAGTCTTCAGAGTTGGGACAAGGCACAATAGAACATTTGATATAGATGTCCTTTAGTTTATAAAATATGCATGCCGTAAAAATAATTAGTAAAAATTATTTGAAGCTCTATTCGTTGATGGTGCTATCAATATTTGTAATGCTGTCCCTTTTCTTTTGTTCCGTTCCCCCGGCTCTTAGTCAAAGCGACAGAGAAGTCAGCATCCCTAGGGGAGCTCAATCTTTAACGCAAGCAAAATTCTATGAGCCAACAGATATTACAGTACAGCCAGGTACAAGTATAACTTGGTCAAATCATGATACCGTGATTCATACTGCGACATCCGGTGATAGTGACTCAGGGACACCAGATGGTAGATTTGATACAGGATTTATTCAGCCTGGCAAATCAAAAACTGTGATACTCATCCCCGGAGCTAAAGGCAAAATTGCATACTTCTGCCAAGTTCACCCCTTCATGCGGGGAGAGGTTACAGTCGCTGGATTGCCTATATCCTCAGTGGAAAACGCAACAGCTCCACTGACTCAACCGGGTCTTGCTGGGAATGCAACAGCTCCACTGACTCAACCGGGTCTTGCTGGGAATGCGACAGCTCCAATGGGTGTTGCTGCAAATCCAGTCAAAACATATAACCTGGGTATCGGAAACAAACAGTACAAAATTCCATATCAAATCACTGGAGGTAAACTTGATACTATAAACGCTCAAGGGAATAACGCAACACTGGTCTTCAATATTTCAACAACTTCTGACGGAAAACTGACATTGGACCTTCCAAGGAAAATCATAGATTCCAAAAAACAAGGCGGGATTGACGAAGGATATGCAGTATTTGTGGACGGTCAAAATGCAAATGCCGATCAGATTAAGAATAACACTGAGTCAAGAACATTATCAATAGACTTTCCGAAGGGAGCAAGTAGGATCGATATTGCGGGAACCCACATAGTACCGGAGTTCGATCCACTTTCCTTCTTAATATTGGCTATAGCTGCAAGCACAATAATAGCAGCTTGTTCAAGAAAACAAGCAACAAGATTCTGGGAAATAATTCCGAATTCTAGAGATACGTAAATAAGATCGTGTAACGGTGGTCAAAGCACTGCCATGAATACTGGAATGAGCAGGATGAAGCTGAGTGGCATAGGGCTACTTCTGGTGTCGATTATCGGGTTCTTTGTGTACTCCTATTTTTTGTTTGCTACTGTTTGGGATATTTTAATTCTGAAGTTTACCGTCTTGATAGGATTGGCAGCAATATTGGCAGTATTAGGTTGGATAGGCTATACCATTGCAACTGCCCATAAACCCGAACAGCTTTAACTATGTCTTCAAGTTATCTCTCAACAAAAACATCTGAGACTGTTTGATACAGCCTCGGTCCTACTTCTCTGACGACGACAGTAGCAAGTACTGTATGTCCGTAATTTAAAAATGCTTCGTTCGCATCATCTATCCCTTGTTTGACAGCAAGTTTTTTTGTACGTGCATTTACATGAGCAAAATAATGAATTAGACCGCCATTAGGTCTTAAGGCCAAGACAGCTGAGTTGATATATTTCTTAGCTTGTTCAGGCAATGGCATCAATACACGATCGGACTGACCTTGAAGTTGTTCAGCGATAACATTTCTCGCATCTCCCAAAATGGGGAAGACCCGTCCTTCTAGCTTATTCAATTTTACATTCAAGGTAGATAGCTGATGTGCTACAGGATTTGTATCAATATCATAAACTTTAGACGTTTTGTTTGTTTTCGCTATCACTATAGAAAATGTCCCAACACCAGCAAACATATTTGTTATTGTCTCGTTCTCAGAAACCGCTTTAGCGATACGCATTCTCTCCGTCGTCAACCTCGGAGAAAAGAATGTTTTGTCCACATCTACTTTGAACCTACATCCACTTTCTTTGTATTCAGTTATGGTGCAGTTATGTCCTGCTAAAAATTCCAATTGACGTGTTCGATAATCCCCCATGACAGCAGACGTTTGGGCAAACACAGACTTTGCTGCCTTGACATTACATAAAAGACGCTTTGCTATGATTTCTTTTTTCTGGATTAATGAATTTGGTATTTTTATAATTATAATAGTGCCAATAACATCAAAAGCAGAATATAGCTTAGATAATTCGTCGGCTGTGAGGATGTCACTTAAAACATTTTTCAGCATATGAGGCATGGTTAAGCAACAGGTTTCTTGACATAATAGTAATCTCCTGAAGCCTTCTGAGATCTGTCTAGTCTTCCAGATTCTTTGTTGACGCGTGGCCGCCCAGTGGTTTCATCGCGCCTATATGTTATGGATAATCCCTCAAGCAGTTTATTCATACCAGCTTCCTTAAGCATCGGTACAGTAGCACTACCATGGACACCTGGTTCGCCCTCAAAAATTATTAGGGAGTCAGCAATTAAATCTATTAGCTGAATGTCGTGATCTATGATAACTGCAGAGGTACCTTGAGACCTAACAAAACGTTGAAGAAATTTTGCTAAAACAATCCTATCCTCTGCATCCAAGAAAGCGGATGGCTCATCGAGAGCATAAATATCGGCTTTACGAATCAACGTCGCCGCAATTGCCACTTTTTGCAACTCTCCTCCACTAAGATTACTTATTTTCCTTTCATAGAGTTTTTTTATAGACATAGGATTTAATATCTGCTCTTCAATCAGAGATCCTCCCAAAACATCTTGATAAACGGAATAGAGGAGAGATTGTACATCTCCATCGTAATCCTGATTAAGATATTGAGGTTTGTATGAAATCTTCACGTTGCTATCGATCGTGCCTGAATCGGGGTTATCTATGCCGGCAAGTATCTTCATGAAAGTAGTTTTTCCAAGAGCATTTCCCCCTACAATTCCAACGATTTCTGCCTTTCGGATCTGTCCTGGGTCCACCTTGAGCTTGAAGGATGTAAATGCCTTCGTTAGATGTGAATAACTAGCCACAGGAAAATCCAAAATCATGTCGTCTACGGGACTTGTTGCTTCGAATCTGAATGCCTTTTCACGAAACCTTACGTTCTCCGTTGGAAGATACCCCTCCAAGAAATTATTTATTCCGATCTTCGTACTCTGTAAACTAGAGACAATACCATATGCGCCGGGTTCACCATACAGAATATAAATATAATCTGATAGATAATCTAATAATGTCATATCATGTTCTACTACCATAACACTCTTGCCCTCGTTTGCTAAGCCTTGGATTACCTTTGCAACTGCCAGTCTTTGATACACATCATTGTACGAGGAAGGCTCATCAAAAAAGTAATAATCTGCATTTTTAGAGGACGCTACAGCGACTGCGAGTCTTTGCAATTCTCCCCCGCTGAGGTCGCTTACTTTTGTGTTTAGAGTGTATTTCAAACCAAGTTCGGCTATAAGTCTATCAGCCACTTGTCTTTCATCGTACATTCTTATCAATTCCTTTGTTGTTCCTTTGAATGCTTGAGGTATAAGATAAACCAACTGGGGTTTGATCGAGGTGCGAAGTGTGCCATTAGCCATTCTTTCAAAATAATCTTTCATATCTGTTCCATGAAATCTCTTGATTACATCATCCCAATCAATTTGAGTATCATAATTGCCAAAATTTGGTTTGAGGTTTCCTGACAATAAATTCACTATCGTAGATTTACCCATTCCATTTTTTCCAAGCAAGCCAATAACGCTCCCCTTCTTTGGCGCCGGAAGTCGATATAATCTAAAGGAGTTGACGCCAAATTGATGAATCTTGTCCTGCCCCAATTCCTTGGCCAGATTGACTATAACGATAGCGTCAAAAGGACACTTCTTTACACATATACCGCAACCATTACACAGATCCTCTGAGATTACAGCTTTCCCGTCTTGTGGACGTTGGACTATACATTCACCACCAGTCTTGTTAACCGGGCAGTAAACAATACATTCAAGACCGCATTTTTTTGGCTGACATAATTCCTGATCGAGTACAGCTATTCTGTGTGTAGAATCTGGTGAATTTCCCATTATGATATAATACTATTTCTTGAGTAACCAGATATTATAATCTTGCTAGTTTGTGTTTTACAGTAAGGTTAATTTGACCGGACCGTAGTACATGGAATCAGCCGGCCATAGCGGCAGGGCGCGACCCGGTCCCATTCCGAACCCGGAAGTCAAACCTGTCGTCGCTACTGGATACTGACCTGCGTGAGCGGTCGGGAAACAGTAGTGCTGGCGTTTATTACTCCTAATCTGTCTTGGCAGCAATATTGGTCTCTCCTAAAACCCGGAGTGAACTTTAAATTCGAAAGAAGCATAATTGTTGAACAAGGAATGAGATCACATCTTTAGTCCGAATAAATAAGGGAAGGTATACAGTAGTATAATGCAACTTACATCTATTCCTAATTCCGAGCTAAATGATATTTAGACGTGCCCAGCTGTTTTACAACATTTAGTCCAGAGGATGTCAGATTTCCATTACATTTCGTGCTTTAACGATGTCGCTTGTTAATTCCGGTTTGCCTAAATCAGGCCATTACGAATAAACTTAACAATGCAGATCATCACCAAAATGTATTTGACTCAGGAGTCGCCTGACATGAAGTCCGATGCGATCAATGACTTCGTAGATTGCAATAAACCCGTCAACGTCCCATACTCGCGCTTGTATAATGCATGCAAAGTTAGCTACCTTAACCGAGACAGTTCTAACTTCCTGGCCCATAATGTTTTTCGAAAAAGCAGATTTGAGAACTGGATCTTTCGTTAAAAACTCGGCAAGTACTCCCCCACTCCAACCAAGCTTAGTGACCTTTCCGTTATGCAAGTCATAATAAGGATCTGCGTGCAGTAAGCGATAGCAATTATTGTCATTTTCTATTATATGATCATTCTGGATAAGACAGTATATATTGAAGAAAGGACCCATTCGAACGATGTCTTCTACGCCAATGTAGTCGATATTCGATCTACTGATCTGGACAAATCCGTCTTTATTTCCTAACCACCTTTCAAAGTATGGGCGTTTTTCTACGCGCACGTTTTGCAACAGATCTCCACGGCTGCAATTCATGCCAAATAACCTGAGCCTAGTTATGAGTAGATCTAATTGAAATTCCGGCAACAGTTTTTGCTTCCCCTTGTCTCTTTTATTGCTGGTTAATAAAAAAGACTTTTCAAACTTAGAGGTGAAAGATTCGAATCACTGGTCCTACAAGGTCGCGGTAAGAAATCGCCATCTGGCAGGTGGTATCAATCGTAATAATACCATAGAACTTATTGCTATATATATAGTGGATATCCACTTTAGATCTTTAGGAGATCTTTTCCTCCTCTATCAAATAAAGCTCATCAAGTGGATTCGGCGTCCTCAGTAATCATTTTTACAATAGTTCTGATTCCAAAACCTGTAGCGCCTTTTGGATTATAACTTCTTTCAAAGGTTCCCTCCTGTGTCCAAGCTGTCCCCGCAATATCAAGATGGACCCACGGAACATCATCTACAAAATTTGAAAGAAAGGCGGCTGCAGTTATAGCCCCCCCTGGCCTGCCTCCTATGTTCTTGATATCGGCGACATTGCTCTTTATCTGCTCATGAAATTCATCATACAGCGGAAGTTCCCATATCCTTTCTCCTGTTTTTTCAGAAACATTTCTTAATCTTTCCATTAGCTGCTTGTTTGTGCCAATTGCCGCAGCTACATTGGCACCAAGTGCAATAATACATGCACCTGTTAGAGTTGCCAAGTCCAATACTAATCTTGGACTATACTTAGCAATGCCGTAAGCCAAACTATCTGCCAAGATAATCCTGCCTTCGGCATCTGTATTTAGGACCTCTATTGTCTTCCCATTGTACATCTTAATAATATCACTTGGTCTATAAGAATTACTTGATGGCATGTTTTCGACGCATGGTATTAGGCCAATAACGTTAACTGAAAGTTGTAACGATGCTATGGCTTTGATAATAGAGAAGACGTCGCATCCTCCGCACTTGTCAAATTTCATCTCCTCCATCTTATCACCAGGTTTTAAAGATATTCCGCCTGTATCAAATGTCACTGCTTTACCAATTATCATGTATGGTTTCTGTTCGGCTGTGCTTCCTTCGTATTCAAGAATTATTAACTTAGGGGGACTATTACTTCCCTTCCCTACAGCAACAATCCCACAAAGACCCATCGACTCCATCTCATAACGCTCTAGGATACGAACCTTTATCGGATATTCATTTGAAAGCGATAATGCCAAACTTCCTAGTTTTCCTGGAGAACATTCGTTAGGGGGCAGGTTGCTGATGTCACGTCCGAAGTTTACGGCCTCGCTGATCAACTCGACTCTGCCTATAACAGATTGCATCTTTGCTAAGTCAGAATCAAGTAGGATCGTAACCAAGTTTAGCCTTGAGCCTTCGGCTTCTGAATTGTTGGACTTGAATTTATTAAAAGAATATAATGCCAAACAAATACCTTCAGAAATAGCTTCTATCAGACTCTCCTTTATTATTGCCGAGAATGGTAAGATGCTGACTTCGGTTACCTTAAGATCTTTGGCTTTCAAAGCAACCTTTCCTGCGATGATTCTCGCCAATTCGTCTGAAAATTTCTCTCTTTTCCCAAGGCCAATTAATAAAATTTTTTTCATAGGTCCTTTGTCAAATGTGTGAAGTACAGTACTCGTTCCGAAGCCTCCATGGAATTCATTGCTGTTGATTATTTCCACTATGTTTGATCGAGTACTCGTGTCGAGTTCATTTAGCTGAGCGAACTGTTTTTCCTCTTCGAACACTCCTATTACCAAAAGATCTGTGTGTTTCTGACTAATCCTTGACTTTTCAACTTTTATATGAACCATGGTCCATTTTAAATTCAAAGGGCTTTATTTTAAGCTATTCAGACTCATGGATTATAGTAGAATACATAGGTAATGGTCCTTTGGTCATCTTTTTTATCCTCTTAACATTATGATTCTGATGATACATAATACTAGGGGAGGCAGCTTTACAGAAGGATAGAGTGTTCCAAAATTCAACACTAGATGAAGAGCTATATGTTTTTATCCTGCCTGATCTCGAATTTTCTTATCATGCTATCGAGCGAATACGGAGGGTTATTCTCAAATGGGCTTTAATATGCGATATCTTGAATTGAAAATGAAGATACGGGACATCCGCATGCTTGCTATCGAGGGAATTGCCGAGGCGGGTTCAGGACATCCTGGAGCATCATTCTCAGCAGCAGAAATTATGGCAGCTCTTTATTTTAGAAAGATGAGGCACGACCCGTCGAATCCGTATTGGGAGGACAGAGATTATTTTATAAATTCAAAAGCTCACTCTGCACCCGGGTTCTATGCAGCGCTAGCACTCGCTGGTTATTTTCCAGTCGAAGAAATCAAGACCTTACGCAAGTTGGGATCAAGACTCCAAGGTCATCCCGTGAGGTATTCATCACAGCAAAAAGAACATAGCGTCCCAGGCACGGAGTATTCGGGTGGCTCTGAAGGCATTGGCCTGTCAGTATCAATCGGAATCGCTTTAGCAAATAAGCTTGACGGCAAAAAGAGCAGGGTTTACACATTAATCGGAGATGGTGAATCGAACGAGGGTCAAATATGGGAGGCAGCAATGGCAGCAGCCAAGTTTAGGCTAGAGAAACTAACGGCAATCTTAGATCGTAATCGTATACAGCAAGACGGTTTCACCGAAGATATTATGCCTCTCGACCCTGTTCGTGATAAATGGGCAGCCTTTAATTGGAATGTCATTGAGATTAACGGCCACAAGGTCGAAGATATAATAGATGCGATAAATAAAGCTAATGAGGTGAAGGATAAGCCAACAATTATTATTGCTAATACAATAAAGGGAAATGGGATTAAACACATGACTAACAATCCCCAGTGGCATGGCAAGGCTCCGCCGCGTAAGCATGTGGCATTATTGCTAGAAGAACTAGAGAGTGAATGCCTCATTGCGCCTTCCATTATAGCAGGTCAGCCTCAAAATTATGAAGAGAAAGTCAGAATGGCTGAACGCGGCGGCGCAGACATGATCCATTTGGACGTAATGGACGGTAGATTTGTTCCCAATATCAGTTTGTTTGCAGATACAATTGGTAAGCTGAGACACATAACAAACCTTCCCTTTGACGCGCATCTAATGATAGAAAGGCCGCTCGATCATATTCAAGACTATATAGATGCCAGATGTGATATAATTACTGTCCACGTTGAGGCTTGCGATGAAAATAGCTTATCGCAGATTACAGATAGGCTGCTTCTCCACGGTATAAGCCCTGGCATTGCCATCAACCCCGCTACAGATTTTCCAGAATGGCTTTACGGGTACCTCAACAAGATAGATGTCATAATCGTAATGTCGGTTAATCCTGGTTTTGCGGGACAAAAATTTCTTCCGGCGGTACTTCCAAAAATGATGCTATTAAATAAAGAACTACGAAAACATGGGTTTAAGGGATACATCGAAGCTGACGGAGGCATAGATTCGACAACGCTTCAGCAGGTCTACAGTGCGGGGGCTCGGATTCTTGTTGCAGGAAGTGCAGTATATGCTACTTCAGACATACATGGCGCTATTATTCACTTGAGACACAAAGCAAATGTAGCGCTAGAAAAAAGCCTACTAGATCATGCAGATAGTTTAGGTATAAAATCAGACTGGATGAAGGCACGTAAGCACATTTTGATTCCGTTCTCCAACGAATTAGGAATAGAGGAAGACATCCATGCAATTAAGTAAGGAGAAAAAAATCTCCGACATGAGGGCAGCATTTGGTGACGTTCTGGTAGAACTCGGTACCTCCAACAATGACATAGTGTGTGTTGGCGCTGATACTACTGATTCATTGAAGACCAAGAAATTTGGAGATATATTTCCAGATAGAATGTTCAATGTCGGCATTGCTGAGGCGAACCTCGTCTCTATCGCTGCTGGACTTGCCATAGCTGGTAAAATTCCCTTTGCCAGCACTTATTCCGCTTTCCTTCCAGGTCGTTGCCTCGATCAAATCAGAAACACGATCTGCTATCCAAATTTGAATGTGAAACTTGTCGTTTCTCATGCCGGTCTTACTGTGGGTCCAGATGGAGCATCGCATCAACAAATCGAGGATTTCTCTACTATGAGGGCTATTCCTAATATGCGAGTGGTAGTGCCGGCCGATGCAGTAGCAGTGAAACATCTGATTAAACTCGTCACAAGACTTTGCGGCCCTTTTTATGTACGACTCGCTAGACCATCTAATAAGGTTATTTACGAAGACAACGAAGCATTCTTCAATGTAGGCAAGGGAAATATTTTGCGCGATGGATCTGATGCGACGATAATTTCATGCGGACTTATGGTAGGAGTATCTTTGGAAGCAGCTGACAAGTTAGAACATGATAAGGATATTTCTTGTCGTGTAGTTGATATGTTTTCAGTTAAACCAGTTGACAAGCAACTCGTTGCAGACTGTGCTAGAGAAACCGGTTTTATCGTTACTGCTGAAGAACACAGTATAATAGGAGGACTGGGAGGTGCTGTGGCAGAATCCTGTACTGAAACGTATCCTGTTGCTATCACTCGACTGGGTGTAAAGGATACATTTGGAGAATCCGCACGTGACGAAGAAATCCATCTCCTTTTAGAAAAGTATGGATTGACAGCAAAAGAGATTACAGATGCTGTCCTAAAATCTAGGAGTCTCGAACGAAGATGAAAATATTTCTCGACAGCGCTAATATAGATGCTATAAAGAAGTATAACGAGCTTGGACTAGTTGATGGCGTTACGACTAATCCAACTCTTTTGTCCAAGGAGAAGGAACATCCAGCTGAAATTATGAAGCAAATTGTAAAAATCATAAAGGGACCAGTCAGTCTTGAGGTAATAGGGACAACTGCGCAAGTGATGATAGAAGAAGCTCACAGACTTATGAAGTTTGGGCAAAATGTAGTCGTTAAAATTCCGATGATTCCTGATGGTATGAAAGCAGTCAAACAACTGAAACAGGATGGAATTTCGACAAATGTTACACTTGTATTTTCTGCTAATCAAGCGGTTTTAGCTGCAAAGGCAGGAGCATCTTACATAAGTCCATTTATTGGTCGATTAGACGACGTAGGTCAAGACGGTATGATGCTTATCAAAGAGATAGTCCAAATTTTCGACAACTATCAATACAAAACTGAGGTCTTGGTTGCAAGTGTTAGACATCCACTACATATTATAGAGGCCGCAAAGCTCGGGGCTGATATTGTTACTCTGCCTCCAGAGATCCTCGGAAAGATGTTGGCACACCCCCTAACCGAAAAGGGCCTAAGTGCATTCCTTTCTGATTGGGAGAAAATCAAAAAGGACAACCCATCTGCAACGATCTAATTTCGCAGGAGACCGATCACTTTTTTTGGAATGTCTTGTAACCTACTAACTGCCAAACTCCTCTCGTACCCTAAATATTTAAGGTTGTTACCGATTTCAAGCGAATCGTTGAGGCTTCTGCCTAAACCAAGAGCGACCATATGTATGCCCATTGTTCTATACGATAATACCATCTGACGCACAGCATTAGAATCAGAGGGCTCACCGTCTGTCAAGGTAACAAGGATTTGAGGTTTGAAAGCCTTCATGGAAGTAGTTAACAACGCATAGATTTCGGCCAAAGGTGTGCCACCACTTGCCTTTATTTGAGCCAATCTACGTGCACAAACCTGTGACCATCTTATGTTGGGAGGCTTTATTATCCAGCATTTCACCTGCAGATATTCTGTACTAAATGCATAGACAGAGAATTTTATTCCGAGAAAGTGCAATGCTTCACAAAGAGCAATTGTTGCACGTTTATACTCTAATTCGACATCTTGTATGCTGCTTGAATGATCGAGCAGAATCGTGACCTTTGTTTCAAAGGTAAGCTTAAAGTCTGTTATGAAGGTTTTTGGGAGACCCTCTGCATAGATTTCGACATCGAATTCGTCTCCACTTTGCTCATGACGTTCTATCCAACCAGTTTTCCAGTCCCTGAACTTGGCCTTTACCTGCCGGATTAAATCTAGATCGTATACATGGCTTTCATCTATATCCATGTTCTCAGGAATACTCAAACCCAAATTTTCTAGATTATCATAACCTTTATTTTCGGTCCTTTGACTCTCTCTCATTAGGCTCTCAAATTCATTCAGCACATCGCTTGCTTTGATAATCTTTTCTGTACTCTTTTCAATATCATTGCTATTAGTGCGTTTGTTGACTAGTTTTTGTAACTGTTTTACCAGATCACTTTGGTTTATAGAAATTCCTATCCTTGTCCTTGGTGCAATAATAGGAATTGAAGTGAGAGAATCAATTTCAAGAATCTTAACTAACTTAGGAATGTGCTTCTCTAGCCACTCGGTAGTGTAATTGTTCTTGATGGCTTCTTGCAGAATGTTGTTTGCAAAGTCAGAAGCATCATTTATCCTATCAAGCTCTCTGTCATATAACTCGCCCTTGAAGTAACCTGTCAAAAACAACTGCGAGAAGGCTTCAATTTTTTTGTAAATGCCGTAGAGCGAATTTAAAAGTGGACGCGATAACCAAGATATACCTTCATTGAAGATTAGCTCGTCTATCATTCCCTGCCAATCTTCTAGACCAAGAATCTCGACTCGCTTGCTTTCGATTGTATTTAAAAGAAATCCATATGCATGTTCAGAACTTAATACTTTGGTTGAATAACGCATACGCATAGACTGCTGCCACAATGCTACACGCCATTGTCTATATTTTTGGAAATCAGTTCCCTGATAGTAGTTAAGAAGAGGAAGTGAGATCTGATTTTTATCAGGCCTCGCATTTGGAATTTTATCTTGCGCTAAGACAACTGTAACTCTAATATTACCTGACCATCTTCTCGCCAGGAAAGTTGCAATATTTATTAAGACATCGCTTCGCATTTGTATGTACTTTTCTGTTGACATATGCTAATCATTGAAAATGGACGTTACCATATCCATAACCTTTCTATATTCGACCTCGCCCCATTGATCATAAGCATTGGCGTAGACGACTTCAGCTGCCTTTCTGGGCGAAATACCTGAATTTAGAAGTTTTGTATAAGCGATTGTTTCTCGCAAACTAGGACTATAATATAGTTCCTCGACTGCAGCTGCTTCTCTTAGGTTTCTCGCTAGTCTGATTGAATTTCTTACGTGGATCAGGTCAGAGTTCTCTATAGTGGCATGCTTCCTTATAATTTCAAGCTCTATCTCTTCTGGAGGGTAATCAAGCCTTATTCTGACAGGAAATCTACTAAGAAGCTGCGGTGGCAATTCCTTGGTTCCTACATGCGACAATGGGTTGATGGTTGCAATGACCGACCATCCCTCACTAGCATTTATGATCTGCCCTTCAGCCTCCTTTAAGACTAATTGCCGCCTGTCATCAAGCGCTTCATCGAGCCTCAATAAAACATCAGCTTCAGCAGCGTTTAATTCGTCCAGATATAAGAGGCCACCGTCTCTCATAGATTTGACAAGTATACCCTCTACAAAGCTAATCTCTCCATTATCTAATATTCTTGTCCCTACTAGGTGAGATTCTCTAGTCCGAAGGCTAAAGTTAACAGAGTAAAGTTTTCTGTTTAGCTGATGTGCAAAGTTTCTCACGAGACTTGTTTTTCCTGTTCCTTTAGGACCTATTATCAAGGGAAATAAACCTGTTCTATATGCTTTATTTAATATCTCAAGAGCATTATTCCAATCTAGATATGTCGTTTCGACAACCATATAGGGCCACTTTTATGACTGTATACTTATGCTTAAAAACCATATTAATATTCCACTTGTAAAAAAATTAGCCTATCTCATTGTTGGGCATGAATAGTCTGCTTTTTGTTCTCGAGGTAGTCATTAAGCAAAATTTTGTCAATCGATCCTGGGTTAATATAATAAGATCTTCCCTTTACATATTTTTCCATTTCGTTAACGTAACCTAATAACGAGTCATCTTCACTGATCATTATGGTATCAACAACAATTCCTTTATTGCGGCATTTCCTTGCTTCTACAATTGTTCTCTGTCCTATATACGGATCTACTTGCCTGTAACGGTAGCAGAGGTAGATGAGTTCCCCTGAGCCAGTTTCAAGCTTGATATCCTGGTGTAGCTTAATTGAATCCAATAGCTCTTTAGACGGCGTATAGAAATGCGAGTAGGGTCGCTGCGATAGAATCATATCTTGCTCGCTTTTATCATCGATGAAGCATGCGCTTGGATGGCCATCTGTTATCAGAACTATGCGCTTGTTGAAGGCACCGTCTCGTTGTAAAATTTTGCTTGCCAGTCTAAATGCGGCCTGATAATTGGTATAGTGCAAAAAGTCAGACCCTGGTTCGAACGTCTTCAAGTAAGGGATATCTTGTGGAGCAACTTTCGACGCGAGTGCGCCAAAACCAACAATGTATACCGAATCTGAAGGAAAGGATTTTCGGTTCAATATATAAAGACTCCAAAGTGCTCTTTTGGCTGCTTCGATTCTACTCAAATCCCCAAACATGGTTGAATATCTCATAGTAGAGCTTAAATCAATACAGTACACAACGGCCATACTAAGGTCCTGAACGGTTTCATACTCTTCAAAGTCTTCTATATGAAAGTCAAAGGGAATTTCTAGTTTCCTATTTGAGCCTGCTTGTCGCTGAATAGTATTTAGCAGAGATTTAGGAACATTAATTAAATTGAAATCGTTTCCTTGTTCGTATTCTCTTGTCGTATCCAGTAGAAAAGACCCAGCACCAATATTCTTCGATTCATGCATACCAAAATCCCCTGGTTTTAGAGCCTTCAAGACATCATTTAGAATTTTTCTCCCTATGTCTTTGAAACCTTTATTGCTAAGCCACCTTGGGGAGTCCTTTAGATAGCCTTTTCCTATCAACTGTCTTACTATTGGCATCCCAGATCTGCAAAGGTCTTCTACCGTAATACTCTCACTAGGTTGCAACATTTTGCTGTTATAGATATTATTTTTTTGGTAATCTGTTCGGAGTTCTTGTACAAGGATATCTTGTAATATTTGTTCTAAGGCCTGCAAACTTGGGGCCGTCTCTCTCAATGCTTCTCTCCCCACGGCTAACAACAATTTATCAAGTACATTAGATACCTTGTGTTGATCAGGCTGTGAATCATCTTGTTTTGGCTCGCCATCTCTTTGTTTAGCTAAAAAATATACAAAATTCTTTGAGATGTGGTGCCTATGCCGTACCATATGCGTTTTCCTTTTTTGATAACAAAGGGGGATCGATCCATCTTAAACCTTCTAGAATTACCTCTATAGCTGATGCAGTAAATTCTCCATTCAAATGCGGCTGCACAGACAGACAATCATGTCTTATCCCTAGACTCGTAGCCACCTCTACGAAGCGTTGCTGCTCTTCGCGCATCGTGTGAAGGGCCTCATTTACAAGTTGCTTCAGGGCAGGAAACATAGCTAATTGTGACTGGTATCCTTTCAAATTATCATTCTTGTTGCCCAAGATCAGCTGGGATACTAGAAATTGTTTATTTTTCGCAAATTCATTTCCTACCCTTTTTATCTGTTCTTCTGATAAACGCTGCACATATCCAAGTGAAACATCCTTGATCGCATTCTCTATAATTGATTTTAATATAGTTCTCCTGTTTTCGCGACTATCTTCCATTTCTGATAGCTCAAATTTCGAAGACTGGTATATGCTGTCAATGTCACAAAACCTTGGTATAGAGTGTACTGGGTTCAAGATTGATCTCGTTCTCTCTGCTTCAGCTATCCATGTCTCCAGTGAATGAACAGCCATTCTAACACTAACGCCTTTATCGTGATTAACGTCATGATGTTCCCTAGCCAAGTGTGTGACCTTAGCGAGAGTCTTCAGTATAAATATGGGCAAAAAAACTTGGGATCGACTCTCTATACGTGCTTCCTGGACTATAATCAGCATTTCATCGTTAATCGTCTTTGGATAGTGAGTATCAATGTGGCTCCGTAGCCTATCAAACAATGGCTCTATAATCTTACCAGAGTGTGTGTAATCAATAGGATTGGCGGTGGTGATAATTTTTGTATCAGGTCTAAAAACTATGGGATAAGATCCGGTTGTGAATTTACCCTCTTGTAGAACGCTTAATAATGCAACTTGCTTCCGTGGGTCTAACACCGGCAGTTCATCGATACATAAGATACCGTGTCGAGCTTGCAATAATTGTCCTGGAGAATATGACTCAATACTATAAAGTTCAACGCCTCTCTTGGCGATTTTGATTGCATCAATCTGTCCGACTAGATCCTTTACAGAAATATCAGGTGTAGCAAGTATGTATCTGTACCTGTCAGCTCCTTCTATCCAATCAATTCTTGTATCAAGTTTATTATCCCTTATTGCATCCTCACACTCTTTAGAAACGCTAAAGTCTGGAGAGAGATGCATTAATTCACCATCAGTAACCAGAGCAAGTAACTCCGCTTCAGGTATAGAGGTAGGGATATCATTTGTAACACTTCCACGGATTACAGGAATCATTGACAGTAGGTTCCTTGCAATAGATTCTGCAATCTTCGTTTTGGCCTGACCTATCTGTCCTATTAAAAGTATATCATGCCCTGATAAAATAGCTCTATTAATTGCAGGTATGACGTCTTCATCATAGCCAATAATTCCAGGATATGGAAATTCCCCTTTCTTCAACTTTAGGATAAGATTGCCTCTGAGTTGCTCCTCAATTTTGACATGCTTATAATTTAATTTGAGGAGATCACCTAACGTTTTGATGTGTTTAAAATCCTCAGGAACACCAGGCATTAATTCTCTATATTTGGGTTTAGAAGAATATGACTGGTGAACAATTTCTTCTAAATTTCTATAACTCATATAATGAACTTCTAGGGCAAAGAACTAATTTAAAGATTTAAATAACAAGTTTGTCCCAGGTTTTTACTCAAAATTAATACGTATCCCTAGGGCATTGCGACGACACTGCGCAGAGTGTTCTGGCCTTCATGGGATCGTTTACGAACCTAGTTTCCCTATCAAAAACGTTGTTTAACTATTTACTTAGCATGGTTTTTATTGAGGATGGGAGCTCATGACTCTAATTTGTCAGCCTCTGAGTACAAACACATACTTAGAATTGCGGGAAAGGATATTGATGGCAGTAAAAAGGTAATTGTTGCATTAAGCGAGGTGAGAGGCGTCGGTTATAATATTGCACAGGTTCTCCTTCAATCTCTGAATATCAATCCAAACGTGAGGGTCGGATTTCTTACCGAAAGGGAGCTAAGTGATATCGAAGTGGCAATTTCGGAACCAGGCAAGGCAGGGGTTCCTCATTGGTACTTCAACCGCAGGAAAGACGTTGATACTGGTTCTGACAAGCATCTGATTACGTCAGAGTTGGCTTTTACAATTGCAGCAGATATTGACAGAGAAAAAAGCGTGATGAGTTGGCGAGGTTATAGGCATATGTTTGGGTTAAGAGTGAGAGGCCAACATACAAGGACCACGGGACGAAAAGGAGGAGCAGTGGGCGTTAAGAAGGTCGGTAAAATCACCCCTGAAGGGACTGCGCTTGGTACTAAAGCCGCTCCCGCATTGACTACAGCACAAACACCTGCGCAAGCTAGTCAGCCAACTGAGAAGACAGGAAGCGAATCCACTTCACGAGAGACAACGAAGAAATAGGAGTCTGGCTGATATACAATGGGCGATCCGCGTAAACCAAAGAAAAGTTATCATAGGCCGAGAAGAATATGGACCTCGGAACAACTTAATACTGAACTTTATATAGTTGGTTCTTACGGCTTAAGAAATAAACGTGAGCTCTGGAAGGCGCAAACAGAGATCGCAAGAATTAGAAATCAAGCGCGCACATTGCTTTCACTTCCAACTGAACTTAGATATGAAAAGGAGAAAAACTTACTGGGCTTCCTTAATAGACTTGGTCTAGTACAAGAATCGGCGTCACTCGATGATGTTTTGAATCTAAAAATTGAAGATATCATTGAGAGAAGATTGCAGACAGTTGTTATGAGGAAGGCGAAAGCCAAGTCGCCCCATCAAGCACGACAAATTGTAGTACACGGACATGTCTCTATAGGCAATAGGATTGTAAACCTTCCGGGATACCTCGTGAAGAGAGAGGAAGAGCCCCAAATTCTATTACACACAGAAATTTCATTGCCCGGATCAGCAAAATAGTGATGATTCTGGTTAGTGTGTTGGATTATCTAGCTACCTCTGTGAGAATATCGACGTGATCTATTTTTCCGTCAGCATTCATGTCAAATCCCTGCACGACTAATGCCCATTCTCTGTCCTCATTATATTTTTTCAAGATCTCTTCACTATAGTTCGTCAAAGCAATTACTGCCGATTTTGTGCCGATTGATCTTACACCTGCAACTATTATGATAGTACCCTTGCCGCTGTAAGGATTTTTGATCTTTGCGATTAAGCCTTGATTATCAAGATTATAGAGTTTAGTAGAGCCCTAGACTAATCCGGACCAGAA